>ENA-OQLB01000042-OQLB01000042.1-human-gut-metagenome-genome-assembly--contig:-NODE-42-length-66664-cov-3.116116_pt1 | contig 66664 bp, 93 predicted proteins | sample MGYA00242656_ERZ504813 | MGnify/ENA primary metagenome ERZ504813 (study PRJEB26092, sample SAMD00036388) | human gut metagenome | host: Homo sapiens | study: EMG produced TPA metagenomics assembly of... | reverse complement strand
CATTGCGTTTTAATCAAAAGCGTGAAGAAGCAAATACTCCTTCTTTTTGACTGTGTTTGGATTCATATAATTGCATCAAATCTTGGCGCACGGTAACGGGTCTTATGATAGCGTCTTGAACGGCGGTTTTGCCTGCGCGTGGAAAGCAAATCTACCACATCACTCCGAAGAGGGTAAAAATCCTTCCCCAAGGTTATAAACGGCTTGATACAGCCACACCTGTCGGCTTTACCTCAGCTTTACATGATGTGTTGTTGTCTTAGAGCGCACGGCTAGGATTTACACCGTACGGTAACTGTCTATTCGCTTATAACGGGGCACAACTTAATGTGCAAAGGGTAGTCAACATATCCTTGCGGACACTTCTAAAGTGCAGACTTACCGGAGCAAGCCCGAGACTTTAGTCGTGGGTTATTGACTGTGTTTCACCACTTTCTGCTTTCGTTGGACTTATACATGAGTTCAAAAGTTTCAGGCGAAACGGTGAAAAGGCTGTCTTTCTTGCCCTCCACCAGATATTCGTAGGGCTTGATGCGCAGTACAATCATGCCAAAGCTGCGAATGATGATGTTGTCGCTGGCGTCGTTACGGACAATGTTATCTGCCTTCCAGCCAATACCGGGATTTTCGGCAATCAGCTTCTTGATGTCTCGAAGCTCTGCGCGTTTTCGGGGGCCCACTGGACCGCACGGATGCTGTTCCTTTTGTGATAATTAGCCATTGTGATTTCTCCTTTTTTTGGTGTTATTTATTTTCGAAAAATGTAAGCATAGCCGTATTAGCTGCCTGCGCATACCGCGTTTCAGGATGCCGTGCAGCAAAACTTTCTTTCGTAAAGAGATTGTTTGCGGAATGTACCGAATACCTCGTACCCTTCAACTTCAACTGCCAAGCCAGCTGGTTCGTGTCACGCTTATGAGCATCGGTAATGCTCGTGACGAGTAAACACGGAGGCAGCATCTTGGCGTAAGTCTTAGGTGACAGGCACTCAGCGTAGCTGGTCTTCTTCCAATCCTTTTCGATGAGATAAGGCGCGATAGCGTTCATCTTTCTGCTGGAAAGGTCAAGAATACCATTCTGCAAACAGACACCCTTGAACGAAAGTTTTGCTTCCTGCGGTACATCGAATGGCAGTTCATCTTCGAGATGCTGCATGGATACAGGGTTCCAGAGAAGAGCGTATACGAGGCAAGCCAGTGCAGCACCTGCACCGTCACCTACCAGATACATTCTGGACATATCTGCGCCATACCGTTCTGCACAGCGGTGGATGACAACGAACGCCTTCAAAAGGTCGCCGAGTTGCCCGAACAGATTCGTTTCGGGAACCGGGGTGTATTCCGGAATAAAGGTCAGATAGCCATGCTCCGCACACCATGTTCCGAAATTCCGGTTCAGGGCACTGCGTCCTGCAACGAAATCGCCGCCGTAGATGTCGATGATGACAGGGAATTTCTTGCCGTCGCCTTCCTTGTGCTTCGGAACATACGCAGAGATGGGCAAGCACTCATCACTTCTTTTCGTGATGATGTGATGTGTGACCTGCGTCTCGCTGCAAACTCCGATTGCGGTGGTATTGGGTTTCGGTTGCTTGCTTATGATTTTCTGCAAGGAGCGCTCCTTGCAAAGTGCGTAACGGTTGATATTCAAATTTCTTCCTCCTCGTTTTCGCCGCAGTCAAAAAGAGAGTCTTTCCAGCCCCTTTCAATGGCAACTCCGTAAGCCTTTTTGTACTGCTCCTCAAATCTCTGCAGGACTGCATCGTACTGACTCTGTGTCATAACAATATCGAGTCCGAGGTCGTCATCGTCGTTAGAGTTGTCGTAGTGGTACAGCCGCATTTCAAATTGTCTGCCGAAAACATCCTTGTTCAGATACCAGCATGAATACAAAATTACATAGTCGTCATCACTTCTTTTGCAGACATCGAGTCCAAACACCTTGTTGACATCGAGCTGCATGGAAATGAGAATGCTGATATAGTTGTTATTTAATGTCCGCATATCGTATTCGTTGATAACGAAGCGAAGGAACTCATCGAGGTCTTTGATGGTTACTTGACCCTGTTTCTTCACAGAGTCGATAATTTTTTTGTGTGCCATGATTTCTCCTTATCTTATCGTGCGCAGCGGTAAAAGAACGCCAGCATCTCATCGTTTGCCATCTGCCCCATGCCGTTTCCGGATGAAGTGCGGCAAAAGCGTGGTCGGCTTCTTTTACATTGCAGAATACGAATTGATGGTACTGGTGGTTGGTTTTCAGCAGCTTCACATAATGTTTTGTCTGTCCTTTCAGGAAATCTCCTTTTCCAGAACAAAGAAAGCACGGCGGCAGCAGCTTGCAATAGTATTCGGGACGGATATAGGAAGCGTACTTCTCTTTGCGCCATCCCTTCTGCATGTAGTTGTCCGCCAGCAATCCAACCTGACCTTTGTAAAGGTAGAACATCCCACTCTGAAAACCCATGGCAGTTACGCGGAGAGCCTGAACCTTTTGCGGGATATACCTTTCAAGGCGGCGGATGACCGGCTGCATCTCGGTAGGATGGTGTAACGAAGCAACGGCCATAGAAGCCAAGAAAGCACCGGCACTGTCTGCGGTAACGAAGAGTTTTTCGATGTTGCCGCCGAACTCTGCCGCTTTCGCTTCAATGACTGCAAGCGCATCGAGAATATCCGAGATTTGTCCGAAGATATCCGTTTCGGGAACCAGACGGTAATCGGGGATAAAAACGATATAGCCTCTTCTTGCTAGTTGGATACCGAGATTCCTGTTCTGTTCTTTGCGGCCGGCAATCAAGCCCCCGCCATGAATATCCAGGATGATGGGTAGTGGTTCTTTGACCTCTCCGACTGGTTTGTAGACATCCATAGAAAGTCCTAAACATTTTCGAACCGGGATGGTAACAATATCGACAAGGCCGCTGTTGTGCATATGCGGCTGGCTGCGAATGATTTGTTCGACATGGATGCGCTCCTTTACGGAAGCACGAGTAATGATATTCAAAAAAAATCAACTCCTTTAACAAAAAAACGCGGCTGCTGCTCTTCTTGAACAGCAGCCGTATTTGGTGAAATCAACGGAACTCGAATGTGTATTCGGTCCCGGTAACGGTTGAAACGAAAATATTCACGCCAATCACGCCGAGGCGCTTTGTCGTGGCAGTCGTAAAAGAGCGAGCGTTCTCATTTGTCCCCACGACAAACCGAAGAGCTCGCCGTTTACGACATGCAAGGCACCCTTGCAGCCGATAAGAGACTTGACTCTTTCGTCGCTGCTATTGGTGGCGGTTAAAATACACCCTTCCCGAATTCGCATTTGTAAATTCCTCCTTAATCAGAAATCTCAAGCCGAAGCTTGCGGGTACTGGTCAAGAACATCGTTGAATCGGGAATCTAGGTGCCGGTCATTTTCGTCACGGGCGGGATAACTGAACGCGTTCTCGTCTGCAGCAGCATCCGTGAACCCGTCCATCATGGTCAGGATACCCTCCATCCAGGCAGCGGCTCTGCCAAACATACCGTTTTCCTGTTCCTTGTTGCGGTGTAGGTAATCGGTAAGGCTTTCAAGCGCCATCTTCTGCTGGTAGAAGGTATCCCAGTTAATGTCTTTGATAGTGTCGAGGTAAGCGTTATCGTCCATTTTGAACAAACTCCTTAAAAAATAAATTTACGATGCATACCCCGAAAGGCTCCTGCAATCAAATTCCAAAACAAAAAGGCAGACTCTCCATGTGACTGGAAAGTCTGCCTTAACGGTTCAGAACTGTGAATGTGTGAATTACCTTTCGGTTGGTATCCATCGTACATTTTTCATTGTATGCGGTTCGCACATTCGCGCAAGGGCTTAAAGGTGAAATCTGAGAAAATTATTGGACAGTGACAGAAGAATTTACAGCCTCAGACGATGAATCGGTGCTCTCACTCGCGGCTGCATCAGAATTCGCAGCGTTTTCATCATCAGATGCAGCACCGGACTCGGTTGCTGTATCAGATTCCGGAACAGCGGCAGCGTCCTCAGCAGGTGCGCCGGGCATAGTCGCATACAGACCCGTCAGACGGACAGGCGCGTCACCGTAGCCAAGATACCCCCAGAAAGTATCAGTGCTGGCTTCATTGATGTACTCGGTGCCCTGCAATACCGGGAACTCATAGATATCGGTGATAGCCGTGCCTTTCACATCGGCACTGTCAAACTGGTCGCTGCAGGATGCCACAACGGTGCAGTCCTCGTAGTTCCAGACGAGGTAGAAGGACTTGGCACCGGTCTCTTTGTTGTACTCCGCGTCACGGAACTCATCAAAGGAAGTATACTGCGTGCCGGTCGGGCTGTTCTTCCAATAAAGGCCATTCGGGGTACCGAATACCGCATAGAGGGCGTTGAACTTCTCCTCGGGCGTGCCGTCAACAGGAAAATCCTTCAGAGCGGAAGGCTTCATCGTCGAATAGAAAAGGCCATTCTCAAAGGCGTTCCCGATAGTCATGCCGTCAGAAGCAGCCGTGGTGCTGTCCATGACATTCGATACCGGGCCACCATTAAAGCCAATCTGGTAGTAGTTGGCGGATTCCCCATTCTCACCCTCGGTACAGACACAGAAATCCGAGATATCTTTTTCCAGACCTTCTCCGGTCACGGCATCCTCAATACTGTCGATGACCGTTTCCCCCGTTTCCAGAACGGACAATTTCAGGTATCCGGAAATTGGCATCTCGTTCAAATCCTTCACGGACACGCTCTTGATTTGTGTAGAACTGCCGGATGCAGAGGAATAGAGTCCTGAAACGAATGCGCCATCCTCATAGGTCAGAGGATTTACACCCAAAGGCAACCCATCCGTCCATGTCATATCGGGCTTATCCAGAGTCCCTACAGCGAACTCCGGAAGATTGTCAAGCAATGACCATGCATTGATGGGCTCTGGCGTAGGTGCAGGAGTCGGTGCCGGTGTGGCAGTGGGCTGTGCGGCGGCGATAGCCGCTGCCTCAGAAGCAGCTTTCCGGTCCTGAATCTCCTGAGATGCACAGCCGGTAAACATCATTACGGATGCCATCATGACAGCTGCGGCGAATAGAATTTTCTTGTGTTGCATACTGTTTTTGCACTGTCTTATTTTTTTAGGCAGTGCTTTGCCTCCTTTTACATATCGTTTGTGCTGAATATGACCAATGACCGCAAGCCCCAAAAAGCCAACGGCAATGAGCATCGAACTGCCTCCGAGAAGAAACGCGCAATAACCGGCCACATCGCGCCACTGTGCGGCTTTTGCGAGCGTGCAGATGACGCAGGCAATAAAGCAAAGCCAGCCAAAGAGATAGCCAGCCATTCCGATGGTAGCTACCTTCCCTAATACGGATTCTAAAAGCTTCAAAGCAACCACATCCTTCCTACGAGTTTAATTTTATGCGATTCGCAAGTATTGGCAACAGGAAATTATCGCTACAAAAAGAAAAAGCTGCCCAACCGAAGCTGGACAGCGAAAATGCTATTGAATTTTACTGTTTTTGTTTTGTTCTGCTCTTCTGCGCTCGCGTTCCTCGTACTCCTTCTTCTGATACTTCAAGCGTTCGTTCAGCAGAAAGGAGTTTTCATCGCGGGTCATGGTGAGTTTGGCTCTGTACACGATATAAATGACGATAAGTGCCAAAATGCCGTAGGTGAAGATGAGACTCAGAAGATTGCCAACAACCGTTACGATAATAGGTGAAATAAGATGGAGAATACCAATGACGAGCAGGAACATACCGCCAAAGACGATGACTTTAGCAGCGGTCTGAACGGCAGGCGGGTAGCCATCGAGAAAAGTAGATATAGTATCGTTGATTTTGGTGAAGATGTCATTTCTCTTTTTGCCATTGTTATTATTGTTTTCAACCATACTGGTCCCTCCCTTTTTATGCCAATTATAGCACATATTTGCACAAAATGCTATACCTCGCATTATATTGTGGGTGAGGACAGGAACCATTTTGTTTGCCAAGACGACAACGAAAAAAGCCGTCACCCCAAAGGGCAACGGCTAAGTGTATTGGTGTGATTAGCGAGGCAGGTTCTTGTCTACCACGATTTCGAGGTTGTAGTGAGGCAGTTTCGCAACATCACCCTTCGCAACCTTGAGAGCCGCCTTCATCTTGTCATCAGGCATGGACTGGATAAGGCTGTTCAGTTCCTCACAGGTGTGGCTGAGCATCGGACCGCGACTGGTGGTGAACATCGTAGCGGAAACCGGCTGGCAACCCTGAGAGACCATACCGTCCCAATGCGTGCGCAGTTCAGCAACGGACTTCATGTTAGCAGCAGTGCTCATGAAATCATAGATGTTGCAGTGGTTCTCGTCGATGTATTCAAGAACATCGATGCGAGTGCGGTTCGCATATACCGGGAACTGGAGCTCGACCTTGTTGCCGGTGTTGTTCATGATACGCTCAGCAAACTGCTTGGCGTACTCCTCGAGGGGGCAGGTCTTGTCTTCAACGACAGGAACTGCATCCTTCACAGCATCGAAGATGGCACGCCAGCCCTCATCGCTCAAATCGATGTTGGACTTGTTTGCGAGGGTGTTCAGGAACCCACGCGGCAGGTCAGAGATATCGATGGCGATGGTGCCGGTGAACAGATTGAAGGAGGGATGACGAGCACGGTCCCAGATGGTATCCAACTGTGCGGTAGCGATAACGCGGTCGCCGAGCTGGATATCCACACCCTGGGTGCTCATATTTCCCTGATAATAGTGCTTCAGGGCGTAACCACCGGTCACTGCACGAGTCTGAGTAGCGGCTGCATTGAGCAGACCGACCTCAACGGAAACAGGGATATCGTGACCATTGTAGTTCACGCTCAGATGATGCGTCCCGGTCACAGCCTTGTAGCGCTGGAAGATAGGCTTGACGAAAACATCGCAAGTCTTGCCGTTCGCCATCTGATAGTCGGGAATCAGGATACGGGCGGGAGCGGCACCGGAATCATCGGGCTTGAGGTAGTTGCGATACTTGACGCCGAAGTGCTCCGCGATAGAACGGCGCAGCACATTGAGGCTGGAAACCTTGCTCGGAGCGCAGCTGCCATTCTGGGTCAGCATAGTGCTCGCGGTGCTCTTGTCCATCTCCACATAGATGATGGTGGAGGGAGCGCCGAGAGGCTTGTAGGCATCCCGCATGACGATGTCGGCAAGAGGGATATCCTGCTGCTCAACAATCTTCATCTTGGTGTCGAAGGGGCCGTCAACGAGGTGGTAGGAACTCTCTTCCGGCTTCTTGGTGGCGATGAACCACGGATACTTGTTCCGGGTAGCGACCAGCAGGAAGTTGTTGAGACCTACACCGTGGATGCACAGAGGACCCTCATCGGTGTGACGAGAGCCAAACTGCAGGCTTTCGCTCACCTCGTCGATGTCCATGCCGTTGCCCCAGTCGGCAGTAACCATGCCGATTAGGTCCTTCTCGGAGCCCGGTACGAACGCAACCAGAGCGTTTACAGGACCAGTGCTGTTCGATAGGATGTTGTCCATAGGCTCGCAAGCGGCGCTTTGCATCGGAAGGAACTGGTTGGAAACGGCATTGAAGTAGTTCTTGGTGATACCAACATTGAGAATATGTGCCTTCATAGTATACCCCGTATCGTGGGGCCAACGTGCTGCTCTTGAAATCATCTCCACAGCAGGTAGAGCCCAAGATAGGGGGTTATTGTTATTTGTTTGTGTGTTTGTCTGTTATTACAGGAAGCAGACAAGCGTAAAAGATTGCTATCGCAAGTATCGCAATTACAATCACGATAATTACAGGGACTGGGATTTGTTCGATGAGCGCAAGTATCACGCGTTTTAACAGCAGCTAGAGAAGACGACGTAGCATCTTATGATTGCTGAAAAAAGCGCTTACTTGCTAAAATATCTTCTTGAAATTTGTCATGATAATTCTCCTTTTTTGATTGATATTCGTTTTATGCTAACGCACTTTATCGTTGTACCCACGGCTGGAATATGTATAAAAGATGCTCTAACGCGGCGTTCGCGGCTGGGATATGTATAAAGGATGCTTTGCTGTATTTGCAGCAAAACAACGATTTTCGCATTAACGCAGCGTGTACGTCCCGCTTTTTAGGCAGGAAATCTATTATAATCACCGTATCGTGGTGTACTACGATGCAGGAATGTTCCCGCATGACCAAAAACAGATAGTCCGCAAAAAACCTCCAAAAGAAAAAGGACAGACACCCATGACGAGTGTCTGTCCTTTTCAAGAAAAGAGGATTGTGAATATGGCTATTGTTGCACTACCTATACAGGTAATGATACTGGTATCTTTGATACGATTATTATTCTATGCCGTTCGCAAGCGCTGTCAACACTAATTTCTGATTTTTCCAACTAAAAAGCCAACTGTGTATCAGATGGCTTTTCTGTTATTTGTTGATGTTTTTCTCGTCGTGGTGAAGGGTGCCACGGACAAACTGGTTCCAGCGAGCATGATACAAAACAAAACCATCTTCGAACTCAACGGTAATGTTATTAACGCCGTGATAAGCGGTGCAGGTGGCTTTGCTGCCATCCTTCATCGCCATCGTAGTGCCGACGGATTTCGCATAATCGTGCTCATCCTTGCGAGCTGCACTGATAGTACGCATCCGCATTTTGCAGTCGGGACAGCAGGTAGCACCGGATGCAATAGCCCGCGTCATGGCGCGAACGCTTGTCACGAACTCTTTCTTACAATCCGGGCATACGAAGATAGCGCGTCTTTCCGAACGAGCGGAAATTTCGCGGGGAGTATAATCGTTCTTGTCGCTCCACATGGCAGAGACCTTGGGATACTTGGTAGCCAAATCGTTGATGCTGGGAACAACCTTACGACCTGCGCAAACAGGGCAACCGGTATGGTAGTACATCAAGGATTTAACGACATTGCAAATAGAAGCCTTAAATTCCTGCTTGCAGTCGGGGCATACGAACCATACCTTCTTGTTGTTACCTGCAGATACTTCACTGGGAGAGAAATCGTTCTTATCGCTCCACATGGAAGCGGCCATAGGGCACTTGGTAGCCAAATCATTGATACCAGAAACAACCTTGCGACCTGCGCAAACAGGGCAACCTGTGCTGCCATTTTGTACGGTATGAACTACATTGCAGATAGAAGCTTCAAACTCCTGCTTACAATCGGGGCATACGAACCACGCTTTCTTGTTGCTGCCTGCAGATACTTCGCCGGGGGTGTATGTGTTCTTTGCACTCCACATAGCGAAAATCTTAGGACACTTGGTAGCCAAATCATTGATGCCGGGGACGACCTTAAGACCTGCGCAAACAGGGCAACCGGTATTACCACGCATCAAGGACCTTGCGACATGGAAAACACGGGCTTCAAACTCCTGCTTACAATTGGGCATACGAACCACGCTTTCTTGTTGCTGCCTACAGATACTTCGCTGGGGGTGTATGTGTTCTTGAAACTCCACATAGCGGAAATCTTAGGACACTTGGTAGCCAAATCGTTGACGCCGGAAATGACATTCTTGGAATTGATGGTGTTGGCATTCATAGTAAACTCTCTTTCTCCTCGTATTTTCGAGGCTTGTGATAAATAAAAATGAGCGACTTGTTGTTACAGCGTCTTAAACTTACGGCAGCAACGCATCATGGTGTGGATACGAACCAAGTCAATCTCGATTGCCAATGCGATGATGGCTTCGAAAAGTGCATAAACAGCCATTGCGGGAATCGCAACAAGTAAAATAATGATGGATTTAATGGCTTTCATTTCAGACTCTCTTTCTCCGCATTTGCGCGGTCTTGCAACAAAAAAGACAGGTCACCTGATTGGTGCCTGTCTGAATTTTGTCAGATTATAAATGTTTGGTCGTGGTTTGGTATCTATTGTACAATACTCATTCTATGCTGTTCGAAAATGCCGTCAAGACAATATTTCAAAAGAAAAAGCCGCCCCACCCCGAGAGGTGGAACGGCTGATAAGATTAGTGCTTGATGAAAAGCGAGGTGTCCCTGAACGGATTCAGGATACCAGGCTTATACTTGGTGCTGACATACTCAGCAATCTGAGCATCCGTCATACCGTTCAGTACATCGAGCCAGCATTCGGCGTTGATGCCCATGAGTCCGCCCATACCGAGCGCATTGTCGCAGCGTCTCATATCCTCAGCAAATGCTTCATGGTACGCGCAAGGCTCAGCAGCACGAGCAATACGATTAGTGTCGTACATGATGCCACCTCACCCGTTTACCATAGCTTTAAGCCCTGCTTCGTCCAGAACGGGAATCCCCAGAGCGTTGGCCTTATCAAGCTTAGAGCCTGCGGCTTCACCGGCGACCAGATAGCTGGTCTTCTTGGATACGCTGCCGGTCACCTTACCGCCGTGTGCTTCGATAAAGGTCTTAGCCTCTTCGCGGCTCATCGTGGGCAGGGTTCCGGTAATTACAAAGGTCTTACCGGAAAGCGATACAGCATCCTCAGCGGAACCGTTTGCGGATGCATTCGGTGCATGGTAATCGAGGTTGACGCCAGCCTTGTACAGGGCTGTGACCTCCTGCTTGAACATAGGGTCAGAGAGCATTGCATCCAGAGCGGCATAGATTGCATCAGAGAAACCGGGGATGTTACAATCCTTGATGTTATCCACATACAGGCAGATAAGCCGAGCAGGTTTCCGTCCGTTGCCTTGCACTGGGTAAACAGAGCACGAGCAACATGACCGCCAATAAGACGATAGCCAAGACCTTTAAGAACACGGTCTGCGTTCTGGGTCTTGGAGTTCTCGATGGCTGCGAGCAGCTTCTTAGCCGTCTTTTCACCGTACATGTCGATGAGTTCGGATTCTTCCTCATAAAGCCAGTACAGGTCTACGGGGTTGGAGATGAACCGACTATCGACCAGGTCCTGAATGATTTGCGGACCAAGCCCCTTAATGTCCATGCACGCCTTGGATGCGAAATGGATGATGCGGTTGACCGTCTTGGCAGGGCAGGAATCGTTCGTGCAATACAGGTCAACAGACCCGTTCACGGAAGCGATAGGCTCGCCACAGACAGGGCAAACCTGACTGGACATGTCATAGGGCACAGCATCTGCTGGACGCTTTTCCTTCTCAACCATCGTGATTTTCGGGATGATATCACCGGACTTATGCAGCACAATGGTATCGCCGATGCGGATGTCAAGATTTTTGATGAAATCCGCGTTGTTCAGCGTAGCACGTTCAACACGGGTTCCGGCTAACTGTACCGGGTCGAATTCCGCCACAGGAGTGACGCGGCCGGTACGACCCGTCTGCAACACGATACGGCGAAGAACCGTAGCCTTCTCCTCAGCGGGATACTTGAAAGCAATAGCCCATTTCGGAGTTTTGGTCCGCTCACCCATCTTCTTGCGGATGTCGATTTCGTCTACCTTGATGACAGCGCCATCAATGGGATAATCGATATCATAACGATGCTCCCCGATATCGCGGATAGCGGCGAGGATACTGTCGGTATCATTGCAATGCGCGTAGTAGGTGGTCTTGAAATCACAAACATCGCGCAGATAGTTAAGCTGGTCGCAGTGAGAGTCAGCAAACTCAGAGGAATCCTCCCCGTCATTGACACTCTGCACATTGAAAATGAACACTTTCAGGTTCCGCTCCTTTGCGACAGCCGGGTCAGACTGACGCAGCGTACCGGCAGCGCAGTTACGGGGATTGGCGAACAGCTTCTTCCCTGCTGCTTCCTGCTTGGCGTTGGTTGCTTCAAAGTCCTCTTCGCTCATGTAGCACTCGCCGCGCAATTCGATTTTCCAGATACCGTCCGGCATCTGGATATTGACAGGGATGCCAAGAACCTTGACATTGTCGGTAACATCTTCACCGATATGTCCGTCGCCGCGAGTGGACGCCTGTACGAGCCGCAGTTTTCCGTCAGAACCGGCAGGCTTAGCGTACACCAGAGACAGGCTCAGACCGTCAATTTTGCGCTCAATAGAGAAGGTGGCATCAGGGTATTCCTTCACCACGGAAGCCGTAAAATCGCGTACCTCGTCGTCTGAGAAGACATCCAGAAGCGAAAGCATCGGGACACGGTGTTCAACCGGAATGCCGATAACGCGCTTGCCGCCAACCACCTGTGTGGGGCTGTCGGAGGTGACGAGTTCCGGATGCGCGGCTTCGAGGTCACGAATCTCGTGCATCGCACGGTCGTACTCCTCATCCGTTACGACAGGAGCATCCTGCTCGTAGTAAGCTGCGCTCCAGCGCTTGACCTTCTCGCAGAGTTCATTGTAGGTATTGATATATTCAGTCATTGTAATGAGTTCCTTTCAGTGTAGCCGCTATAGTATCTATCATACAACACTCTCAGCGGCATTAGCAATATCGAACATTAGAAAAGCGGGTCTCAAAATGAGATGAGACCTGCTTTGCACTTACTTCCTTTTGACCCTATCGTATTTCACGCCGAGAATCTCAGCGGCAGCGTTAAGGGTTTCGAGAGAAGCCTTGTTAAAATCGTTTTGCGCAGCCAGATATAGTGCTTTTGTGCATCTGACGGCGTCGCAAATATCGTAGATGATATCTTTGTTTTCGAAAATCAGCAAATACTGCTCATAGCCGACTGCGGCATCTTCTCGATACTCAACACCGTTGGCATCGAACTCATATAAGCGGTTTGCGGTTCCGGAAGTCGGGATGCATTCAAAACGGTTGGTATCAGAATCCGTGTGTGTGACCACCATCTTGCGAATCGTTTCGGGATAAGGGACCCCAAAGCAAAACTCGACCATCCAGAGATAATCGCCTGCTTTAACAGAAAGCATTTCAAATTTTACTTTCAGCGTTAATTTTTATTGCTTATTCGTACCCTTCAAAGCTTCGATGGCAATCTCAAATTTTCAGTTCGAGCGCAACTTTTTCTTCTGCGCTCTTATCGTTCATTCCATCGACGAGAACGTAAATATCTACGTTCCTTAAAACAAGTCCTTTTGCTTGCCAGTCAGTTTCTCGACGAATCCTCTCCGGCAAAAGACGAAGCGCCTGCTTTTTGAGGTTGTCTATTTTTTCTTCTGTGGGGTACATTTCTTGGCTGAAGGTAAAGTCTGCAGTTTGGTACGTTGTAGTCCATGCACGAACCTTTACCGTTACAGTGCTTTCCGAAACGTTGTAACCTGCAAACGAAATCAAAGACTCGCTCAGTTCCCCAATTCTTGCATTAAAGAGATTGGTTATACGAGCAAGTTCCTTGTGGTAGATTGCCTTTGCTTGTCGCACCTGTTCACGGTAACACTTTACACAGTCTTCAACCGTGTAGAAGATGTTTACAGATTCACCCGTATATCCCCGATAACCTGTATTATCCATTGGAGCAATCACCTTGGACATAACATGACCGTTCTTTACAGGTCGGAAATAAATAGGAGAATAATAAATTGTCTTATTTGTCTCCTTGGCATCTGTCACCACCACCGGAGTGGGCTCAATTCCACGAATTGGTTTTTTGGTTGGGTCTGCGTTTGCTCGATAGTCGCAAATCCAAACCATCTTTCCCGTAATGTTTTCCAGTCCTTCCGCGTAATCAAAATCCGCAAGAGATTTCGTCTGCTGAGGTCCTAATGCACGGTTATTTCGCCAAAGGGTTACATTGTTATTTTGTAGATATTCTTCGAGTTCCATTTTTTCACCTTTTTCCTTTCAGAGCTTCGATAACCAATTCTTCGTAGTCCTCGATGGCGTAATAGATTTCAGAAAACCCATTTGCATGACCACGCTCATACGCCTTTTCCCAGACCATTTCTGCCGTCTCTTCACTGATAAGAACAGAGGAAGCGCTTTTTACATCCATCTGAATAAGGGCAAGAATGTCAACCATGACATCCGAGACAGCTTCGTTGCGGTCAGCTACCAGTTTTGCTACCTCGTCGTTCCACGCTTGCTGAAGCTGCCGCACCTTCTTTTTGTTCCAATCGAGAGAATGTGCGCTGCTGATGATATCACCGGTTTTAGGGCGCTTGGTTTTTGGGGTCGTGCGCATGTTCCAAGCAGCTCCATACGAATCTGCAGATTCTTCCAACTACTATCCATGTTTTATTTCCTTTCTATGCGTTTTTTTACATCAGAATTTGAAATCCTGGCATACTTCGATGCTGTTTTTGTCGTAACCGACAGCGTACAGTTCATTTAGCAGCGGTGTGTATTCTTCGACCGTTGCAGGAACGCCTGCTTTCAGATACCCGTAAGACGCATTCACATGCTGCCCATTGTGGACATACGCATCGAAATACAGGTTGGGGTCCTTCAATTTGAGTCTTTTGCAAACTCGAGGGTTCCCGGTATCTTGTCAAGAAACACACAGGTGAGTTCGGAACCGGCTTCTGGATTGAGTTCGTCGGTACAGTTAAGAAAAGCTACTTTCATTTTCGTTCTCCCTTTTTTGAGCGCAAAAAGGCGGGCCTCCCAAAATCGGGAAGTCCGCCTTAAAGCAGAATTGTGAATTGTACGAACGCAGTTAGCGCCTTAGTAGATGGTATCTATCGTACAATTCTTATTTTATTCGGTTCGCATATCGCGTCAACAATTATGTTCAAGGGGCTGAAATTATAGCGGAAAATGACCGTAAAAAAGCGGACCTCCCGCTTCGGAGAGTTCGCTAAAGCCGTAATTATTGACCCTGATTCTCAGTCGGCTGCTGCGGTTCAGCGGGCTGTTGAGGCTGAACAGGCGCGGTAGGCTGCTGAGGCTGCGCAGGTGCCTGATAAGTCATGTTAGGATTTTGGGTTTGTTCCTGAGTCGGCTGCTGATACTGAGCCGGATGAGCAGCTTTGTAGACATCGTACTTCTGCTTCATCTGGTCATAAGAATAGCCATCCTGCGGGATACCGAAGTACCGATACTGACCGAACGCCAGAATCATGTTGAAGATGGGGTTCAGGAAGAACAGGCCAATGGTGAAGCCAATCCCCTGCCCAAACGCGACACTCTGCTTGTACAGAGTCACGATGTTGATGATGACGCCGACGATGACCAGCAGCGTGCCGAGCAGCGGGATGCCGCCGAGCACAGTGCAGACGATGGGGACGAAGAACAGCCAGCCGTTGCCCCAGAAGATTTTGTACCGGATGTAGCTGTTATAAAACGGGACGATAGACGCCCATCCGGGTTGACCGGCCTTCTCGAAGATTTTCCAGCCAGCCACAATGTTGAGAACGAAGAATGCCAGGATGATGAGCCAAAATCCAGCAAAGATGCTGAGAAGTGCGTTGAGGGCCGCCGCCTCTGAACCGTAGGACATAATGATTCCTCCTAAAAAAATTTATATTATAAAGCCAATCGGCTTATTCCTTTTCCTGCACGGCTTTGCGTGCCGCTTTTTCTTTCGACAGTGCTGCGAGTTTCTTGCCACTTTCGACCAGGATTGCGCGGCGTTCTTCCGAGATAAACATGGGAGGGCGAATTTTCACCCACTTTTTCGGAAATTCCGCTTCTACGCAATCTTCCTTATCGATGGTCAGCTTTACCTCATCGGGATGCTCTGTCGCGAGTTTGCGTAACTCGTTCACCCGCGAATAATTTCGCGTATAGTACGAGCAGGTTTTCTCTGCATCGCAGAAATTGATGATGGTCTCGCGCTCGTAGGCACCATCGGCGCTTTGAGGTGTTTGGTTGATGGGACGCATTTTGTCATCTCCTTTCAGTCGCACAATACTGCCTTCTTTGCGGGTCCGTCCGGCGTAAGGTTACACGCATAAGCCCAACGCGGAAGCATAATACGACCGCGAACGCTAACGACGGTCATCTCCCGCGCCGTGGCTTGTTCGAATTCCGATGCGTCCAAAGCACTCCGGGTCAACAGAATAGCGTCGTCCGGCATATCGTTGAGCATCATTTTCAGTTCTTTAACTGTCATAGATTGTCTCCTTTTGCATGACCTCATCCAGCGCCTGCAGGAACAAGACGGATTCGGTGTTCTGCGTCCCAGCTGCAACGATACCGAAAATCTCGTTCGGCTCGATGAGGAAAACGCTGTCACCGTCAATGAATCCTTGCGGCCATGGCGCAGCATAATAGGCGTAGGGCACAATATCGGTTGCATAGCCGATAATCATATATTTCTGGTCAGCGTCCTGCCGAACCTTAACGATTGTTCCGAGCGAAAACGCGGATTTGAGTGTAGGTGATACTGAAACAGGCATTTCTCTTTTGATTTTCAAGGATGAAAACACCTCCATAAATACCAGTCTATGCGGTTCGCAAGAATGTGCAACGAAAAAGGTACAAAAAAAGGAGCTGCCCGAAGGCAACTCCCTGTCATACATAGATTTGCTGTACTAAAAGCGAACTCAGCGATTTTGTGCAACCTTGACATTGAAGTCAAACAGTTCCTTGCTGGTCGAGCACCGTGAAGAAAACTCTCCGTCACGGTTCTGGATGACATCGGATGCCGGGACAGGCTTTCCGAAACCGTCGTCCACAAACACAGGATGCTTGCTGTCATCATTGTCAGAACGGGGCGAGAAGCTTGCGGCTGCGAACCAGTCTTCCTCATCGCTGCCCTGCTCGTCATACAGACGGCAGAACGGAGCGGGGATTTCGGGCGTCGGAAGCTGGAACATTGCTGCCTGCATTTCCTTGCCGCCATTCTTCACATTCACATCAATGAGAGGGCAAATTGTATTGCCTGCGCACTCCCATTTGGTATAGGATTGAGCGGTAATTGCGGTATTGCCGTCAGATACCTCAATACCGAGCGAAAGAATGTCTGATTTGAGGCCGAGCTTTTCCTGAAGCATTTCCGGGGTGAGAGTCAGAAGCTGACCGCCGACCGTGTTAATGATAAGATTCATGGTTACATACTTCTTTCTGTGATTAGTAAATATAGTTCTCGCTGCGAAGCGCTGCCTGAACGGCGCGGATTTCCTTTTCGGTGAGTTGGTAGCTACAATCGGCGTGTGCTCGGAGCCAAAGTAAGCGGAATCGAACACCATGCAGGCTTCTCCGTTCTCATTGAGCCGATAGAGGAATGCTTCCTTTGTCCGTGCATCGGTAGGATGGTCTACCAGCGATACGAGAGGAAGACCTGTGGTCGAGTTCTTGACCATCTGCCACTCGGATGCGTTCCGGTCACAGTACCCAGCAATGTAGATGTGCGGCTCGGAGATAAGGCGCAGGTCACGCTTCATCAATTCGAGCAGTGAATTGGCGGGCTTGCAGCTGTAAGTATTGGTCAATTCGGCGTTTAGCTCGAAATTGAGCGAAACACAGAAAACACGGTATCCGCGCTTATCCAAGTCATCGAGCATTGCGGTGCCAGCGCCCGAAGACAGGAACGAAACCATCTTGGTGTCCATGTTTTTAGGCAGGTAAAGCACAGCTGTAATGAGGTATTTTTCCGAACGCACCAGATTCTTAAACATCACGCATCATCTCCGTCTTGGTAGTCATGCCATGGACTTTGTCGATGGCGGCGGCAATCGTGTTGTTCTCCAGTTCAGTCATCTGTGTGCAAAGGTAACCCCAGTCGATGGCATCGTGGACCTTGCGGACAAACGCATCGTAGGTGCCAGCAGTTTTCATCATTTCGATTTCCGATTCATAGCAGCCGGATTCCTCGAGCAGATGCTGGATGTCATCGATGGGGTTCATTTCGATAGTTGGTACAGTTTTGTTCATGATACAAACTCCTTTAAGTGTTTTGGATGCGAAAAGAGCGGACCTCTCAGAATCGAGAAGTCCGCCCTTTAAGCGAAATTGTGAATGTACGAAAGGCAGAAAGCCTTTTTGATTTGGAATGGTATCTATCGTACAATACCCATTCTACTTAGTTCGCATATTTTGGCAAGTAAAAAATGTTGCTCATTCGAAGACGAGTGGCGAAGAGTGTTATTTTAGATGTGGAGAACAGTCCACTTACTCCTTATCCCGTGATTAGTAGTTGTTTATACGTTTGTGTAGTGCATTTCCTTTATAAAATAAGTCGTTGTAACCGGTATAATAATTCTTTGCGGAATAATTCTTGACAGGATTATTATTGTAGCGTAGATTTCTAAAAAAGCCGCCCACCAAATTATGTTGTGGGCGGTTTTTTTGTTGTTAGTTTTCGAAATCTGGATTCTTCCAGACCGTTTTCTTTCCGTAATGGATATCCGAAATGTACTTGAACGGAATCTTATCCCGGTTTTAAGAAGAGCATCGTTTTCCTCTAAAAATTCCTCAATGCGTTCCTCTTCACTACGCGGAGCAATGTTCCATGTATCGAGATATCCATCATACATGGCATCCATATTGAAAATTCCGTCAACGGGGTACTTGACAGAGTCAATTTCTCCGTTGACGTCCAAGCCAAGGTGGACGTTCTTATAGTTCTTGATGCTGTCTGTCAAGGATTTGAATTTCCCTTCAGGAGTATCGGGATTGCTGTACTTTTTCACGTACTCTTCCGTTAACTCCTCCGTCATGGCCAATGTAATCCAGAACTGGAGCCCGGAATACTCAAGGCTCGCTTTCTTGATTCTCTCCATCGTCCGTTCAGCCCAGCCGGTGGGATTAGCAAGATAATCCACTACCAGTTCATCGGCATTTGTGGATGTCAGACCAAAGCAAGACCCGTTTCCAATCTCATCGACAATGCTGTCAATAGGGCTGCGATAATTCTTATGCTCATTTATTATGCGACAGAAAGCGTTCTGTCGTGCTATCTTGTCGTAATAACCGCCCTTGAGAATTTTCTTCTTGTCTTCTTCCGTCACATTCTCTCGGAACATATCGAACAGCTTCTGTGCCATTTCCTCTATGACAGAATCCGAGGTAAAAGAAGAACGGCAGAAAATCGTTTTGAAGTCCTGTGTTTCATTGACGGTTTTGGCATTGTCGACAACGAGGCAAAGGAAGCGTATCTCCTGATTGAATGTTACGGGTTTCTTTTCCAAGGTTCCATAAAACCGCTGCCCGTACAGAACATCTACCTTGTGCTCACCATAGGCGAGCGGTATGCGCATAAAACGGTAGTAATACTCGGACAGCTCACCGGAATCAAGAATGATATTGCCTTCGAACGAAGGAACGCCGAAATCGAGGAGCGTTTTGAATCCCTCGCGGTTGATATTGTTTGCCATGATATTTTTCCTCCCAAATACTTACTTCGTTAAGCCCTCGAATTTCGGATTTTTCCAGAGCACATTCTTCGTATTACTCTTTTTCCATCTGTACAGTCCAGCCGTTCACGTCGGAATAAACCGCATAGAGCAGTGTTGCGAAATTATAGCCTCCGTCATACAGCGTGTAACGAAGGGAAATGTTCAGCGCAAGAGTGCGTTCCTTGACGGTGCCATCACAATCAAGATAGCTGAATATCTTTGTCGGATGGGAAAACCATGCTTCCCGTTCTTCATTGAATTTATCTTCATCGTATTCCACGACTTGCTTGAAACACGAATCAAACGTAGCAAGCTTGACCGACGAAAATACATCAGCCATCATCCCGCACTTTTCAATCAATTCATCAGGCCATTCGACTTTGATGATTGCTGCACCATCGTGCAGTTCTTTCAGTTCTTTGCGGGGGCTCAGCGAGACGTTGTAGCGTTCACTGAGGAAGGTGAACAGCCAGGACCAGTCAATGACTTTCAGGAAGTTAGATACTTCCTTGGAATCCATGAAAATTTTGATTTCTTTCCGTGCCATAGTTTTATCTCCTGTTTTTCGATTTTCTAAAAAATGGTTCAAGTCATAGAATTCCAGTTATTGCCCAACCATTCACACCAGTCTGTGGTGGAGGAGGGGCAATTTTTTCTGTCCGCGCAGATATGATTCAGCAGCATTGCCAAGTGAAACTTATCCAATGTCCGAATCATTTCGAGATTTGTCTTATCAGACTGCACGATTGTCATGTCAACGTCGGTTTTCGTCTTGATGTACGACACGGCGTCGCCCATCTTTTTGAAAAAAATTCCGCAGGCCGGGACAAAGTATCCAACCTCGATGGCAAGCTCCGCCAAAAGACGGTAGCTGTCAGCAGCGTTCGTCTTCTGAAAGTTCATTGAACTGAGCACGGATTTTCTGCTCATTGTTTTTTCCAATGTCATCCAGGTCAAAGATGTATTCCTGAACAATGAACCATTATTAGATTTCGTGGGCACATATGCTTTGTAACAGGATGCATCAATCTGTTTCATGACAATCGGAAAGTCATGGGAAGACGTGGAATAGAGACGCGCTTTATCGACTTCCTTTTTCAGCTTTTCCAGCAGCTTTTCAAGAACAGTCTTGAGACATTCGGCGTGCTGAGCGTAGAACCCTACCTCTGCCTGGAACAGGCCGGTGTCATCTTTGAGCCGGCCAGTTCCTTGGCTTTCTCAAAGACGGATTGGAGTCTTTGGAAGTCATCCACACCCATGTCGTTGAATTTTCCAGCATCCACATCGGCTTCGAAAATGGCGATTGCTTCATGCACATCGTCAAAGGAATCGACCACCAACTCAAGGTCTTCCAAGAAGAGTTTCTTGTTGATGGCAATAGAGTAGCAAATGTCCGGGACACTCAGAGTGACAATTTTGGAGTTTTCCTTCATGGCAAGCCCCATCTCCCGGCAAATATCCGGGAATTGCTTCAAATACATCATAGTTTCACCTCATACTTTCTCGGCGATATCCTCGCCGTACACTACATTCAGACCGGAACCGTTGTCCAATTCGGCAACATAGCTAAAATCTACAGTTAATGTGTTTGTCGTAGGCAATTTCTCCTTTCCAAGTAAACAAGCAGGCCCGCCAAAATGGTGGGTCTGCTTGTTGTTTACAGATTGTGAATTGTACGGTGTCAAATGCTGCTAAGTGGAATGTTATCTATCGTACACTTCCATTCTATTCGGTTCGCACAAACATGCAAGTAAAAATGGGCCTTCCCAAAAGGAAAGCCCATTGTATTGGCATTGCTGATACTCAGATAGCTGCACAGAAGTTCGCAAGGCGTTGCCACAGCAAGTAGTTATCGTAACTCATGCGTACCTTTTCCGGCACGCCTGTAACGAGATACCACTTATGTGCCTTAGCCTTGATGTTCGAGATGCGCTGCTGTTCACTGCGCGTAAAGGCTTTGCTGAACATGCGGCGTCTGCGCCCGGAATTCCAGTATGCACCCTCCATAGTCTCGCAGATAAGAGCATAGGCAAGTTCGTTCTGAACATCGTCATGGGACAACTCGATAATCTTACCCATATTCAGGCACCTACCTTTCGGCTGGACTTCTCGCGGCTCTGATGCACCATGGAAAGCGCATAGTCGAGCGCAGCATCATCATCCGGCAGATAGGTGACGGATTTGAGTTCTCCGTACTCGCTGTGATGGCGCGGGATAGTCTTGGGTCTTTCCGTAACGACCGTCTCCTTCTCGAAATGCAAAGCAATCCGATTTGCAGGAACGGCATACCGTTTCTGCCGCTCGCATTCTTTGAAATAGTCGATGGGCGTTGCGAACCCCAAGGGTTTTCTGCCATCAAGTCCCGTAACGGTGACGACATATGCCTTGATGCCTTTTGCTTCCCGTCTCTGCTGGTCCGCGTAGTAGTGGTAGGAGATGTACATCGGCGATTCCTTCAAATACGCGTTAGATTCCCGCGCAATGTAGGTCCCGCTTTCCCGGCAAAACCACAGAAATGTCTGAGGTTTACCGTCGGCTTTCGCTTCCTTTGCCGCTTTCTGAATGACCTTTGTGTCGAGGTCAAAGTCCGACTGATATTGTTTCGTGACCTGCTTCATCGCAGATTTCAGTTCCGGTAAAATCGGAATCATAGTATTATTCATTTCAATTCTCCTTTTAGAACGCTGTGAGCTTGGAAATATCCATGTCATAGCGTTCATATTTGTGGATGTAATCGAAAACGGTGTTCACCTGTGCCTGAGTTGCGGTTTTGGTGGCGTCCATATCGAGGAATGTCTTACCCAAAGACGGATTACGAACCGCAATCCAGCCGCGCCGGTACAGGTAATCAAGACCCTTCCCGCTCCAATCATTGGCCATGTCCAAGACTTCCTTATCAGAGAGGTTCAGGTGTATTCTGTTTTGCATGATGATGCGCCCCGCAAGAGCCGCATGTTCTCCAAACTCGCAAGGATACCATGTTCCGTCCGGAGCAATCATGCCGTATTCAGATAACTTCTGGATATTGTTAGATTCGTTCACGCAAATGACCCCTTTGTAGTCAGGTGTTGTTGTCCAAAAACTCCTGCATTCGGTATCGTTCATCACGAATCCGAAATACGCCACGCGCTTAACGGTCGTTTCCCAGACGCGCATCGTGCGACTCCGGGGCTGTACGACCCAGGAATGACAACGCCAAAGCCCGTCCTCAGAAAGAGCATACCCGGTCGCAATAGAGCAGTGACCACGGTTTGCATCCCAAAGATAAGCGGAATTCGCGTGACATTGACTGGGCTGACCTTTGCGCATATAGCTGCTGCCATAGAAGAACTGCCCCCGACTGAGTGTTTTTACGGCGTCTTCGTCGTAGGCAGTCATGCAGACCTCGTCTCCGCCGAAGCTGAGAATCTTGTCATGCAGTGCTTTCATGCATCGAGCATCTCTTTGGAGAATCTCGATTCGCCGTTATATACCTGATGGCTGTCAATCCACCGCTTCCAGTCATCGCTCATCGGATTCCAGTGGATGGGTGCGGGCATCTGGTCAGGGGCTGTGATGGGTTTCAGACTGTTCCAACCTTTCGTACTCATTACAATTCCTCCCTGACAGAACGCAGACAGCTCAGGATTTTTTCATACAAACGGTAACGATTTTCGCCGCTCGGTACAAAGTCACCAAGCTTTTTGGAAATGAGAAGTTTATCAAATGCCTCCATAATATCAAAGACGGTGAACAGCTTGTATTGTGCATTTATATGCTTCACACGGAACTCGACATCTTCGACAAGATGCCAATATTCCATGCCATACAACATTGCGCCGCTTTCGTTTGCTTTTCGGTCTTGTTCCTCGTCTGCATCGTCACACACAATACAGACACCGTTTTCATCGAGATAGTTTTCGAAAATGTCGCAGATATCGGAGGCGACAGAACGGATATCGGAATTTGCCTTCACCTCAGGTTCAGGCTGGGCGGCTTCAACTTTGTACTCGATACTGTCGTGACGAAGTGACTCTTCGATACCATCAAAAACGATGTCCGCGTAGTCGTTATCATCCCGACACGCTTTGAAAATGTTTTTGACGGATTCGATTGCCTCTTTGGAATCGGAGTTTCCCTCAACAGAGAACTCCAAAGGAACCAAGGCAACAACTTTGTATTTATTCTTCATGATTTTTTCTCCTTAGTTTAACAGGATGCCGCAGCATTTGTTCAGGCAGATGACACTGAACACGAGCAGCGCAATATTGTGCAGCGTGAAGGACTGTGCCAAAGCACTGATGCTCAGGATGATGAAGAGAACAAACAGGGCGGCTAAGGTTTTGAAGATGGTATAGATGATTCTGTTCATGGCGATACTCCTTTTCTTGCTCCGGTTAGCGAAGCATGTCAACGATTTTTCCGACCAACTCATCATTGGTAACGAACTGGTTGCGGCCCTTGGCACCGAGCGATACAGAGGAGTAATCCTTCATATCGGCGGCATAGCGAACCATATTTTTGTCGGCAATCGGCTGATAGCAGGACCGTTCTGTGGTCACATACACGCATTTTCCGTTCAGGATATTCATGATGTGTCCGTAACAACCCGTCTGCTTGCCGTTGCGCTGCATGTTTTGCAGGTTATGCGTCAGCATCAGACCGTCGTTCTCCTTCTCAGCGCTGGAGAGCATAGACAGTAGTTTTCGAGTCTTATACGCAGTGTTTGTCATAGTAAATCGCCTCATTTTTTAGAAATACTTGTAAGCAGCGTTCAGCCGCTTGTTGTAGAGTTGTAAGGTCGTCAGATTCCCGCAATAGACCTTGCTGGACGAGATAGGAACATTCACACCGGCTTCCATGTGCGAGAAGAACATCGCAAGACAATCTTCTACACTGTCGCTCGTGGTGAGTGTCTCGTATACCGGATACGAGTACCCCGCTGCCTGACTGTAGGTGGCATTGAGCTCATGGACAAAGAATTGGACCTGACCGGACACGGAACTTGCATCCAGACCCGATGCATAGCACCAGTTCAAGAGATTCGTCTTGCGACCGTGCGTCCATTGCAGAAGCCCATAGCCTCCATCGTTCGGATTCTCGGCAGTAACGCGAAGCCCGCTCTCCATTGCCATACACCCCATCACAGCTGCAGTGCCGGCCTTAGAGAGACCTGCATCCCGCAACGCTGTATAGATGGCGTACTCATTGTCAGAAAGGTTCTGAGGAACCGTGTCAGTCACAGGTTCTTCTGCCGGTTCCTGAGCAGTCTCTGCCGTCTCGACAGAAGGCTCGGATTCGGGCTCTGTCTCGGCCACCTCCTGCTCAGGTACAGAAAGTACCGGCGCGAAAGGCGGCTGAGCGTTGAGTTCCTTAAAATGGACCTCCAACGGCGTGACATACTCGATATCAGAATCATCAGCTGGCTTTACCGGCGCGGCATACGCAGGCGTCGAGAAAAAGCAGGCTAAGCAACCTATGATGGTGATGACGCTGAGCATAAAAGCGGTGGTCCCGGCATAGAATTTCAGTTTGTCGTTCATTGTGATTACTCCTTTGAATAAAAGTTCCCGCCGACAATAGCTGTTCGGCGGGGTGTGATTGATGTTCGGTTGTCGGAAAAACTTCATGCTTCACGGACTACGATGGCGGTATATCCGCTGTTGGCAAGATACCGATACGCTGCATCATAGGCATCGCTGAGCGACGGGGCTTTGACATACCCGATAAAATCGGAGCAGATAACCATGCCGGAAAAACCTGGGTTACCGGCATAGATGGCGAAGCGGGTGTTTTTCTTGGGATTGCGATTAAACATAGCGGACCTCCTTGCAGTCGCGTTCAAAAAGATGGATACGGATTTCTGAAAACAAAAAAAGCAGACCTACCACGAATGGTAAGTCTGCCTAATTTGAAAACAGAATTGTGAATGATGTACGCCCGAAAGATTCGGCTGTGTAGAATGTTATCTATCGTACAATACCAATTCTATGCCGTTCGCAAGGATACGCAAAGAGAAAAACAAAAAAAGGCGAAGTCTTCCGAAAAAGACTCCGCCATGGTTTTGTGTGCGATTTTTGCATTTCAGTGTTGTTATTCACGGCACATTTCTCGCATCTTATTCTTCCTCAAGCCATTTCTTGGTGATGTCAAGAAGGCATTTTCGGAATTCAGGAGCGGGCTGCATCGGAATCGAAGACCACTGAGAATCGAGAACGACAGGGTATTCGTACTGTTTGCCGTTATGCGAAAACGGTATGAACTGAACTTCTCCGTCCACGAGCCATAGCTTTTCCGTTCTGATGGGGTCGATGTACTCCGTCAGCCAGCATTCGTGCGTGACAACGGAATCCGCCACGAAATACTTTGTCTTATCGTCCAGTATCAGTGCTGGGTTGTTATCCTCGACACAATACACTCTTCCGACGAACGGCAGGAACATCGTCTCGGCGGCGTGTTTCGCGCTTCTTCCCTGCCGAATTTCCGATAGCAGGAAACTCGATATGAAATGCGGGATACCGATGCCGGTCAGGCAGTCATCGAGTGTGTGTCCGGTACAGATTCTCGGTGTTTCCTGGTCCTCCCCCTTCATCCGATTCGTAGGGATTTGCGGAACGACCTTGTCCGGCAAGCATCCGGTATTCGCCATGAGATGAAATAGTATCTGCATTATGGGACTTACTCCTTCGGCAGTTTCTTGCGAAATGGGTCAAGGTCTCCTGGCCTATAGACCGACTTGACATAGGATTTGATGTCGTCTTCACCAAGGCTCTCAAAGAGATTCAGCCAGCATTCGGCTTCAATCCGCATCTCGCCGCCCATTTGATACGCTTTCTCGCACTGCACCAAATCAAACTGAAAATCGTTCTTGTAGCGGCAGTTTTCGGCTGCTTTTGCAAATTGCGTAAATGTTCTGGTATTCAAGGTTTACCTCCTTTTCTGAAAATGGAAACAAAAAAGCAGACCCTCATTTCGAGAGTCTGCTCTAAGCACATAACAGATTGTGAATCTACCGGTATGGGGAATCAGAAGATGGTATCTATCATGCACTTACTATTCTATTCGATTCGCACAACTGTGCAAGGGGGATTTTAAGATGCAGCTACGCTTTCGCCTTCGCCAATTTCTTCGCAGCTACGCTTCCTGCTCACTCGCTGGCGGCAGCTACGCTTTCGATATCGTCTGCGTTCAGGTTGATGTACTGCCACGATTGCGGAGCGCGTTTCAGGTGCAGCTGATGCAGGGATAGAGAAGTTTGCGAACATTTGAGATGTTCCAGCCATACAGCATGCCGGTTTTGTTGCCATACTCGAACAGCGCGGCTATATCGATACAGCTTTCCCGAATAAACTTATCCGCCATACCGGACAGCTTTTCGCCGTCTGCATAGTAAGGAGACAATCCTGTCAGGCAGTTCAGCTGGTCGATGTCCTCGCAGGTAAAGGCCCCGATGATTTCCCCTGCACCGCCGTTCGCCTTCGTTTCATAGCAGAATACTGCGAACGGAAACGAGATTTCCCAAGGGCGGGATTTGCGGACTTCGAGAGTCTTTTCACCTGCTATGATTTTAGAGAGCCATTCACGCTTAATCGAAATGACGACCGCTTTGCCGTCATTTACCACAAGTGCATTTTCGAGAACCGTCACAACTCATCACTCCTCATATTCGTAGTCACAAAAGCTGTTGACCTTTCCTTCTGTCTGTTCGTATTCGGACATAAATTTTGCGACAGCCAACTCGAAGTGCCCACGGCTGATACCAGTGACATCCGAAAAATCGAGGAATGCGTGCTCAAAGTTGCTAACCATAGCCACGAGAATGTACGATTCAAGTTCCTTGGAGAATTCTTCCGGAGTGCCATCGAAATGGATGATACATCCTTAGATTCGTCGTCAGGGTCAAGATAATTCGAAACAGCCTCATCCTTCGCACTGGAGAAGAACCCATCGACATTGTCACTCACTCGCAGTTCAGCGGAATCGCTAAGCGGTACATTCAGCCCACCTGCAGCTTCCGATTCGGCCATCAGTTGCATAACATAGTAGCGAAACATGAGGAACGCGCACACACCCGTAGGCTCAAAATTCTGAATGACCTTTTTCAGCTGCGCCTGACGGTTGTTTACGACTTTATAGTTGGCTTTCATGAAATCTCCTTCTTAAAAAGATGCTTTACAACGCATGAATATTTGATTTGCCGGGCGCATACATCAGCGGTTCGTCCGTTACTTTCAGAACGGTGCCGTCCCCTTGCCTGCACGCATACAGGATTGCTTTGAGCATCTCATAGGCAAGTTTGCTGTTGTAGGCAAGCCCTGCGTTGGAGATGCCGAAATTGCCATTCCAGCCAACCCGGAGTTTTCTCAGCTGCGGAATCAGAAGGTCACGGGCTTCCGCTATGCCGATGCCGCCCCAACGAGCGTCATGATACGCCTGCAGCTGCGGTTTGTTGTCGGTATCAGCTATATCGAGAACCTCATAGATGATGCTGAACTGTCCCATTAGGATTCTGGAATACGCATCGAGGATGGCAGCAGCTTTTACCCAAGCACTTTCGTTCATGTCGATGCGCTTAGTATACGGGGTCTCCTTGTTCCCTGCCTCGATATCCGCTGCCGCGAGCGCAGTCTGATAGATTTCCCCTGCTGCGTTTTGCATGGTAGGCACGGGAGCCGTGACCTTGAAGTCGGTGAATATCATATATGCCTTTTCGATATCCACATCATTCACACCGTAGCGTCCCCGACCTCTTTGCAGATGGAAGAAAAGTTGTTGCCGTAGAATGTCTGCATTACCTGCATGACATGCAAAAACAGCTGATACTGCTTTTCGGTCATTTCGAAAATCATGGCGCACCTCCGTTACTTTATTAGCATTATACCACAAATGTGTATTCAGTACAACCATGAACGCTGATTCGTAACAAATAAGATACAAACAAAAAAGTGCCCCTAAAATCCTCGACTGAAATCGAAGATTTTAGAGGCAGTGGCGCTCATGGAAGGATTCGAACCTTCGGGCGATTTCTCACCGGCGGTTTTCTGGACCGCTGCCATCGGCCACTCGGCCACATGAGCATATGGCGCAGAGAGCGAGATTCGAACTCGCAAGCCGGGGATTGACCCGACGACGGATTAGCAATCCGTTGCCCTACCTTTGGGCGACCTCTGCAGATATGCACCCGTTTTGTTAAACAATAAAGTTGACTACCGAACTCTAAACTTACTATCTCGTTGTGGGTGCTTGTATGACCCCTGCAGACTCGAACTGCCGACTCCAGCTTGAGAGGCTGGCGACTTAGACCAACTTGTCGAAGGGGCCTTATGGTGTGCCGGGTAGGATTCGGACCTACGAACCGTAACGGAGCGGTTTTACAGACCGTTTGCTTTAACCACTTGCATACCGACACATATGGTGCGCCGGGTAGGATTCGAACCTACGAACCGTAACGGAACGGTTTTACAGACCGCCTGCTTTAACCTCTTGCATACCGGCGCATATGGTGCTCCCGGCTGGAATCGAACCAGCGACACATAGGGCTTCAACCTACTGCTCTACCAACTGAGCTACAGAAGCAGATGGTGACCGAAATGGGGCTTGAACCCACACTCTCAAGCTTGAAGGGCTTGCGACTTAACCAATTCGTCTATTCGGCATATAGCCGCAATCCTGCGGCGAGTTTATGCGATGACGAGAATGTCATCGATTTTCGTATCGAGCATCGCGGCGAGAATCACAAGGTTGTCGATGGTAGGAAGTGCAGTGCCTGCCTGCCATTTGGCTACCGCCTGTGTGGAGACACCGAGCGTATCCGCCACATCCTTTACCTTGATGCCTGCCGCTTTTCGCAGTGCCTTGATATTGGCACCTGTTTGCTGGATATCGATGGTTGGAACGTTCATTTTCTTTTGCTGCCTTTCTGTATTGCAGGCAACAAAAAAACGCTGCCTGCCGAAATGAATCGACAAGCAGCGTTCGGAATGCAAATGCCGTCAGAAGACGCACCGCAGCCGTTCGAGGTCTGTTTTTGCCTGTCGATGGGTATAGGAAACAAAGCTGGATTCGTAGGACTCGAATTCAGATTCATAACTATACTCAGCAAACGACATAGCATTAACAGTCTTGCACAGCATCTTCGGTTGTCTCCTTTCGTTTCGTTCTGTTTACATTATACCACTTTTGTGGTTTTGGTCAATCAACTTGTGGTTGATGTTTATTCGCAGTAACCAGCACCTTCGTGGAAAACGCGGTCTGCGCCGAGTTCGTGCTTGCTCATTTACACATACTCTCCTTCCGGAAGTTTGTCTGCATCTGACAGTTCATCGACAGTCAGTTCCCTCAATGTTCCTTGGTCTGTATCCAAGCCGATGGTATATATATACACTACACGGCTATCCCGGAATACTTCGGCCGGGGTCTTGCTTTTACTGACGATTTGTTCGATTTGCTGCTCTGTTGCCGGATACAGGACCCAACGCTCTTCGCTTCGCACTTCTGTGCAGTTACAGAAATACAATTTTTCGTCCTCATCCTTGCATACGCAGAGCAGCGAAATGCCGTCATAACTCCAGAACACTTTATCGACAATAAGTTCTTTCCCGAACAAATCCTTAAAATTCAGTCCCTCAAACAAGGGCTCTCCGTGTAAACTCATATCCGCTCCTGTTTTACTTCTTCATGCCGGAACCAACTTATGGTTGAGATTTTTTGGGTTTATCTGCGCCAAAGACGCGAGGATTTGAGGAAGTGAACCTATTGGTGTGCGCTTTTTATTCTTGTGCTTGCCCATGCCTAGTCCTTCTCAAGAAAATGTTCCCACTGTGTTCTTTTGATTTGCTTGCCGCCAAAGGAGTAGTGCTTATCATAATAATCCGGCATTTCTGCGGCATACTTGGCAGCGTCAACTGCGTTGGAAAACACCGTTTTGCCAATACTCTTTAATGCAACCCAGTGGACAGTGATGTTACCATCCACATCCACACCGACGCAATGCGCATCGACATAGTCATTGTTGGTCATCTCTATTTCAATGAGCTTTTTGAGCCATTTCGTTTTGACGATGTGTTCCAAGTAATCCGCATTATATTTGGGATTCGATGAAATCACAGAGAACGGTCTACCAAGCTCTTTCTCTCTCAATTCTTCCGTCTCCCGCATTTTTTCGAGCATATACCGGAAATTTTCGGGGTAGTATTTATACAGATATGCGAAATTCAAATACGAGGACATGGGGCAATACATACAACCGCAGCGCTTGTTGGTTTTGTAGTAGTTGTTGAAAATCGGCTGTGTCTTTGCCCATTCCAAAATCACATCCTCGTTAATGCCGTTTTCTGCGAGAGGGTATATCTCTAACTTTTTGGAACTCAACCGCTTGTTAAAACGGTGTTCTTCATCGGCGCAATAGCCTATGTAATGCACTACATAAAAACCGACTTCGTTCAGCCATTCGGATAGTTGCCGCTTTGCATCAAGTTTATAGTGACCGTTACACCATCTTACTTTTCTTGTTGGGAAACCGCATTTATCATACAATTCTTCCACGTTTTCCTCGGCTTGATTCGCACAAATTGGATGCCAGCTCGCTTGCACTCCGTTTCCATATAGTCGATAACGTTATGTATAAACGGGTAGTCGATTTCGAGTTCAAAGTGAACCACGCCGTCAAGCGGGTATCTGTCCAGATGGTGCAGTATGTAATTGAGCATATACAGGCTATCTTTTCCGCCAGATACGCTTGCCCAGTATGATGGGCGCAATGCAATTGCTTTGTCTGAGTCAGTCATTGTCGGTTACCTCCGTGAGCCAGTAGTCTTTACGGCACTCTCGATAAAAAAACCAACCCTGAACTGGGTAAAACTTCATATTTTGATTTTCTTAGATGTGTGGGAACACCTCATATACACTGACATACAGCATTCCCGACTTATAATCAGCGTATTCTACCGGACGCTTTTGTTCATAAACCTTCACATTCGAACCATCATCTGCCGTAAGCCAGAGATATTTGACATGCTCAGCATAGCGAGGGTCTTTTGCGCGATACATTTGCCCTTCTTTGATTTTGAGGCGGCGCATACAGGCTTGGACGCGGGAAAACTCAACAAATGCACCATAGTCACCAATCACGATACGGTTGTACCCGTTGGTAATGACTGTGCCATCAGCGGTTTCGAGCGAAATCGTGTCACCGGACACATTGCACCATTCCGGCAATGCCTTTTGAAACTCGGCTCTCACATCGCAGAAAAAGGTGCGTGGGATAGGCTTGTATCCATAGTCTCTGGCGAGTTGCTCTTGATATTTGAGCATCTGAGCGCCGACTTCTGAAATTCTATGCTCCATCGATTACTCCTGACTCAGCATCTGCGCAGAAGCAACTTCCCGAATATTGCGATTCTCTTTTTCGGGAGCCGACACAATGCGGCGATGAGAGCGCATCAGCGTCAATACGCGGTTACGGAGCTTTTCGTCCTTGATAAGCCGAGCAACCTGTTTGATTTCCGATTCACGCAGATACATTGTACTGTTGATGAGAACGCCATGTACTTCGCCGTCTTCGGAACTTTTCTCAACCTTATCGACATTGTTATAGGCATAGATGACATCTACGTCGATGGTGATGGACGCTCTCTCAAGAAGTTCAATTCCTCCTTGGGCTACCAGCCACTTGTGTGTGTAGCTTTCGTCAGAAATGTATGTTTCGCCAATGAGTTCCAGCGGCGGCGACACAAGGCTGTTCGTGGAATAACGGATATGGTCTTCGCTTTCGTTGAGATTATCCTGCCAAAGGCGCATCGGCTTGAGGCTCTTGTCCTTGAAGTGAATGTAGGTGTCCTGAATGAATGTGCAGACGGTCCGCTTAATATAGTCGATTTCCGGCATCTCTTCCACATTACGGAAGACAAGGCGCGTAGACTCGCCTTCACCGTACTCCTCGTCATCCGTCACATAACGGACCTTCTCCAACACAAACTTGGGTTTTAATGCCTCTTTAACGGCTTTGAGAGAAAATACATTCCACTTCATTCGGCTGTCCTCCACTTCTTTTCCCATTGGTCATACTCAGAAATTTCCCGCTTTACGATTTTGCCGTCTTTTTTGTATAAGGTGATTCGCTGTGCATAGTCGGCAGAGTGTTTCAGCAGCCGCTGCAATGCTTCTTCCTCGGAAGTTGCCTTTGTGACTCCGCGATAGGAGCCACCGGACCCCAAAACATCAGGTTCATACCAGCCTGTCTCGTAGTATGTAGTTTGTTCTGTTGCTTCATCCAGAATAACTTTTCCCTGCTCGCCATAATCACCCGTATAGTAGCTGCGGATGATGTTAGCGGCATGGTCATTTCCCTGTTGCTCATAGGTTTCGGCAATGAGCTCGACATAAGCCTGAATTTTTCCTCGTCACCTTCACGATGCGCGGCGATGAGCATTCCGATGGCCACAGCGCTTATATTATTCACGAAATCACCCCCTGAGTTAATTTCAAAAATGGTACTCCAGCGGGAGTTGAACCCGGAGAAAACAGAGTTTGAATCTGCCGCGTATGCCAATTTCGCCACTGGAGCATAGTATGTCATCCGCAAAAGCAGACGACAGTTGCATGGCTTGATTTTACAGCGAATATCACATTTTATCGCTGTTTTTATACTTGTATTATACCATATTTGGACGCGGATTTGTAGCGAGTACAAGTATGATTCACAAACAATTAACATCTGAGCGAGTCGCATTTTGTGCGCTTGCTTGTCGTATTCGTCTGGCGCGAATCAGTGCTGAATCTGCTCGAATCTGCCCCGTCAGAAAACAGGCAAAAGCAACAGCAACACAAACGCGAGTCTTTGCAAGTTTCAGAAATAGCGCTTTCCTCGGCTCAGGACTTGCTCTCTGCGGGCGCTGGCGTCCAGTATAAGAGCGTTCCGAGGATATCGCACATCGGTGCCGCCTCGAAGACGCAAAGCGTTTCCAGAGCATCTCTGAGGCGCTGCTCGTAATCTGTACGCAGCATATCAAGGGGAACCAGCACCTTGTAGGAGCCGGAAGGCGCTTTCAGAACGGGAGATTCGGATGCTGAATTCTCAGTAGGGTCATTCTCCCATCCGCAGGTGATGAGATAGTCATACAGAGCATAGGGGTTTACGGCAGAGACTGTCTTTCTGCCATCAAGCATCTTGTAGGCACGGAGATACTTGGCTTCTCGCGCAAGGTCTTTGCTTGTGAGAGGATACGGGATTCGGTTAAGGTCCATGTTGCTGACGAGGTCTGCGCGTTTTACCTTGACGGCAATGTCGTTTTGCTTAACACGCCAGATATACTCTGCGTATGTCATATCTTTTTCCCGAGTCAGTACAGAGACCGCCTCAGCCACTTCCTGAGGGAATTCCGCTCTGATGGTATCTATCGTGGTGCCGGTATCCTCCACCGTGTCGTGCAGGTAGGCGGCAGCTTTCACCAGCGGGTCAGGCTCAACGCCGTCTGCGACAACGGCCACATGCGCCGTGAAGTAGTCTTCCCCTGCCTTGTCGGTCTGGCCTTGTGCGCCATCATGGCGAATGCCTTTGCTTTCTCAATATAATCAATCATTCGTATCACCTTTCTTTGTGTCGTAATCAGCACCACGCGGGTCTGCCGGACAATAAAAAAGGCTTGCCAGTTTCCCGGCAAGCTCGATAGATTCAGGTCTTTGCGGACCTCTGTTGTAGTGTTGGAAACGGAAGATTTACTCCGCAGCGCCCTCAACGATTACGACCTCAGCCTCGGTCTCCTTAGGCATGTCGGCATCTTCCTGCTTGGTGTCGGTGCTGTCCTCGGAAGTCTCGGCAGACTTCTCGGTCTCAGCAGACTCAACAGGAGCGGCAGGCTCGGCAGGAGTCTCAGCAGGTATAGCGGGCTCAACAGGAGCAACGGGCTCGGCAGGAGTTTCAGCAGGTACAGCAGACTCAACCGGAGTCTCTGCGACATAGGTCTCGGCGTTGATGCTCTCGGCGCTCATTTCCTGCGCCGGAACCTCGACAACAGGCTCAGCCCCGGCTACGATAGGGTTTGCAGCCACCTTAGCACTCGCGGGCAGACGAGCGATAGACTCAGTCTTGGTCTCGCCGCAGCCAGTGCAAGTGTAGGTCTTGACACCCTCATGCTCAGTGGTAGGCTCGGTGGTAACGACACCGTTATCCCAAGTATGGTCTTTCTTGGGCGTGGTAGAGAGAACGGTACTCACTTCACCGCAGACGGTGCAGTAGATTTCGGTGCGACCCTCTTCCTTGCAGGTAGGCTCAATGACACGCATCTCGGCATGGTGACCAGTGGAGTGTACAATGTTGTCCTTGTAAGAGAAGCTGTCATCCTCATTGCACTTGTGCATCGTATAGCCGTCCTCGGTGCAAGTCGGCGGGACAACGGTAACAGTGAAGGTGTACTTGGTGGGCAGGACCTTTTCGGTCATGGTCGCATCGCAGTTCTTGCAGTGCAGGGTCTTGACGCCGTACTCGTCATGAGTGGGCTGGGTAGTGATGACACCCTCATCCCAGATATGACCAGTACCACCGTAGGAGTAGGTCATGGTATGGGAAGCATCGCGCTTGCAGTGCATCAGCATAGTGCCCGGCTCGGTGCAGGTAGCCTTTTTCAGGCATTCGGTGTGCTCGAAGTCCCAGTCGTGGCTGCCGATAGCGGGCATAGGAACGAGAATTTTGCTGTCGCAGCCATCATTGGTGCAGTACATCCAACGCTCGCCTCAGTCTCGCAAGAGGGCTCCTTGACGATTTCACCAAGACCCGTGTACTCATGGACATGGACCTTGGCAATGCTCTCGGTCTTGGTCTTGTTGCAGACGGTGCAGGTATAGGTCTTGATGCCCGGCTCGGTGGCAGTAGGCTCCTTGGTGATAACACCCTCGTCCCACTGATGCTCCTCATTGACGGGGATATCGCGGACATGCTGCTTATCGTTGCAGCGTTCACAGACCTTATCTACGCTGCCAGCGTCCTTGCAGGTGGCGGGAGTAGTGACTTCCTTGTACTCATGACCCAGTGCAGGGACGATGTTGTCCTTGAAGGACTTGGTAGCATCTTCCACGCACTCGTGCATGGTATAGCCGTCCTCAGTGCAGGTAGGAGCGACCACGGTCTCGTTGTAGGTGTAACCCAGAGCCGGAATGCTCTCAGTGTAGGTATCACCACAGTTGTGGCAGGTGAAGGTCTTGACACCGTTCTCGGTGTAGGTGGGCTTGGTGGTCACAACGCCGTCATCGTAATCGTGACCGGTTGCGGGGATGACCTCGGTGTAGGTATGGCTCTTGTCGTTCTGGCAAGTGAAGGTCTTGACGCCATCCTCAGTGCAGGTAGCAGCTTGGTGACAACGCCGTCATCGTAGTTATGACCAAGCGCGGCAATCTCCTCGGTCTTAGTCTCGGTGCAGCCATCGTTCAGGCACTTGTAGGTCTTCACGCCGGAAGCCTCACAGGTGGCGGGCGTGGTGACAGTACCATCATCACTTGTGACCCACAGCCGGGATGACCTCAGTCTTGGTCGCGCCGTCACGAGAGCAGGTAAAGGTCTTCTCGCCATCCTCAGTGCAGGTAGCAGCCTTGGTGACGACACCCTCGCCCCAATCATGGTCCAGAGCGTCCACGAAATCGCGGTTCTCTGTCAGCGTAGCGTCCTGGTCGCAGATGTAGACGGTGTAGCCCTGCTCAGTGCAGGTGGGAGAAACCGTATCACCCTTGTGCCAAGTCTTCTCCACCATCGGGATATCCTCGGTATAGGTATCACCGCAAGCAGAGCAGGTAAAGGTCTTGACGCCCTTCTCGTAGATGGTCGCTTCCTTGGTCACGACACCCTCATCATAGGTGTGCGGGGTCTTGTCGGTGAAATCACCCTTGTAAGTAAGACCCGGAACCTCATTGCACTCATAGATGGTATAGCCCTCGGAAGTGCAGGTGGGGGCAACGACCTGCAGGATGTGGTAGGTCTTGTCCAGAGAAGGAATCTCCTCAGTACGGGTCTCACCGCAATCCTTGCACTTGAAGGTCTTGATGCCGGTCTCGGTGTAGGTGGCAGCTTTCGTCACGGTGCCGTTATCCCAGCTATGACCCTTGGCGGCAACATAGTTGTCGTTGTAGTTCATGCCGCCCCACTCGTTGCAGATATGCTCATCATAGCCCTGCGTGGTGCAGGTGGCGTCATGATGGCGCACGGTGAAGGTGTAGACGGGCTGAGACTTCTTCTCGGCGGGAGTGGCAGCGGGAGTCACAGCAGCAGGCTTCTGGGCAGGAGTCTTGGTGCCGGTGGTGGTTTTATGGGTGTTGTAGACGGGAGCTTGGCGGGACCATCCTTAGTAGAAACATTGTCGGGGTTCGTGTTCTGGCTGGCAGCGGGCTTCTCAGCCTTGTCGGAAGCAGCCTCAGACTCAGCGGTCTTGTTCTCGGTGCTGGCAGCATTGGAATCGGGCTTGCTCTCGGCTTCACTCTCAGCCTTGCTCTCGGACGCCGCCGCGCTGGTATCTTCCTTCTCGGCAGTGTCGGGGGTTTCGGACTGTGCGGTGCTTGCGGAATCGCTCAGGCTGGTGGAAGGAGCAGAAGAGGCAGCATCCTGATTCTTCTTGCCCTTACATCCGGTAACAGAGATTGCGACTGTAGCAGCCATGGCAACTGCAAGCACATTCTTCATCATAGACTTTTTGCGCATGATTTTACTTCTCCTTTTTACTGTGTGGGGTGAGTCCCCACATCAACGAAACGATGTGAAGAGCGGAGGACTTCTGATATTTCGTTTTCCCTGTCGCTCTATATGCATTATACCACATTTTTCCTTGAAAGTGTACTGAGTACAACCATGATTAACGTAATGTTCACAAATCGCAACAGAATCCGAGAGGCTCCCATCGGGAGAAAAACGATTCTGGTACGATGAAAAGAAGCGCAAATATGTAAAAAGCAGCCGGGTACAGAGTGTATCCGACTGCTGATGGCGGATAGGGTAGGATTCGAACCCACGGACGCGGATGCATCTCTGGTTTTAAGACCAGTTCCATAAACCACTCGGACACCTATCCAAGAATCAGAGAGTGTTAGCCGCAGAAATCTGCGTTGCCCGCCATCTACCGCGTGGAGGTCGCTCTCAAAAGATGACTGACGAGACGAATTTGTCTCGCCCATGCCGCAGCCGTTTTCGCCACTCGGCATGATGTTTTCGGCTTGACGTAACCCTGTGTAAATGACCCTCAGATGGGGGCGGTGCGGGCAGGATTATCGTCTTCGTGGTGTAGTTAAGGAGTACCGCACCAAATAAATGACCGTACTGCGCTTGTGTAACAGTACAATGCACGCCCAGAGACGATTTCCAAGATGGAGATGTGTCTGGTGGTGGAAGCAAAGGGATTCGAACCCTCGACCCCCTGCTTGCAAAGCAGGTGCTCTCCCAACTGAGCTATGCCCCCATGATGCGGGAAAGACCCGCCAGTAATTACGCGTAATGAAGTTCGCCGTACTGTTTGACCTCGCGCTCCAGATGCAGCGGAATGGTCTTGGCGCTCTTCTGCGTGATATCCTCACGCGTCAGAAGGCGCTCATCGACGCCAGCTGCCTGCAGAACTTCGTATAGGTTCGAGGGGCCGGTGCCGTCGTAACCCGCAGTCAAGCCATTGACCTGCAAAGCGAAGCCGTGCAGATGCGGTGCCAGACCCGGTACAAAATCGAGTTCAACAACGACTTCGTTACTATTCTCGTTCAAGCGCTTGACCGAGAGAGCACGGATGTTCTGACTTCCGAAGGTCTCAATCAGCTTCTTAACCGCCGCTGCGGTTTCAATCGTTGATGTGCCTTCGACGTTGATAATTGCCTGCTCCATCGGAATCATCTCCTTCCTACTTAGAGTTGTCATGCGCTATAGCAGATAACGCTCTGCCGTGCGGGGCTTTACGTTGCCCATTCGTGTTCGGTTCCGGCTCCGACGACTTTCGGAAGGACTTAGCCAACCGTCAGCAAGTGCATGCCCCCGCTGACAGCTTCTTGGGCGGATTCTCAAAGAGCGCGTCACCCAATCGGACCGTGGAGCTTGATGGCAGACTCGAACTGCCGACCTGCGCGTTACGAATGCACTGCTCTACCAACTGAGCTAACCAAGCACGGTAGGGTGTTTTATGCTGGTTATCACCCCTCAGCGAGGAAGCCAACCTCGCGTCCAGCACCATCCGGTAGCAACCCCGGAGGATTCTGCGCTGTATCCTCTCCGATGTTTTTCAGCACCATTCGCGACTGATGCCGAGACTTTCGGATACCTTCAGGTGCAGCACCTGTTTGCCGATTGATTTTTTGGCTGCCCGTTGGCATTCGACAGCGGACCACAAGTGACCATGCTCGCCAAATTTAATGTCGTGGCGTACGGTGACGGCGACGGTGGAGCGGGCAGCGGGATTCGAACCCGCGTGACCAGCTTGGAAGGCTAGTGTATTAACCCCTATACGATGCCCGCATGAGAAAAAGCGGGTGAACCCTCTCTTAGCCCCGCCATGATGTCCGTTTAGTAGGTCGTCATCCCCGAAACATCATCTTTATGTCTCTTAGCGATTCCGCGAATCTCTGCGTGGACGATACGAAAGAATCCGGAAAAGCATTTTGGACACTGGTCAACTTCAATTCAAGCCCTGCCGTTACTTCCCTGTCAATTCGGGTCAACGGAATGCTATGGGCTGTGTAAGACTGCGGCAAACTTACCAGATGCCGCGCAGCAGTCTCGCCTTTTTCGGCTATGTCGCGTCTGGCTGCGCCCCGGCTTAACGGGGATGCTCGTACGATGCATGCTTAGCGGGACGAGATTTGTTGTTTCTGCGCCGAAGCACAAGAGGAAGCACTCGCCCACACGGCTTCCTGACCGTTTAGGATACCGTTTGCACAGGGAATGCAATGCGGTTCCTGAAAGGACATTCGTCAGTGACAAGCATAGTCGCTGTCCACCACCCGCCGCGTGGAGGCTGTCCCATCGGGTGGCTGAGTACGCGAGGTGTACGGACGCACTCAGATAGGCGCTACCTATCATGTTGTTTTAAGACGGGAGCTGCCCGCCATCAGGTTCATCAGTACATTGGAGTTACCCTTTCGTCACTTTGTTTGTCAAATTGACGTGCGTTAGTGCATCGGAGTGTCCCTTCTGTTCAGATGTTGCATTCGGACGAGAATTACTTCTGCATCGGAGTGCCCTCCCTGTTTTATTTGAGCTGCTAGAATCGCTTCCAACAGGTCATGGCTCTGGCAGGTGGAGTTGAACCACCTTTTCCCGTGCGCTGCGGGCGAATTAACCATGGTGCATTGCAACCTTCGTATTCGATACCAGAATATTTCGGTCATTTTACGTCCGACCGATTGACATGAATAGCCGGTTTAACGTCATGGCATGGACGATGGGTGCGGAGACAGGACTTGAACCTGCAACCGCCAGCGTATGGGGCTGGTAAGCTACCTTTGCTATACTCCGCGTGGCGGGTCGTACTGGGTTCGAACCAGCGACGCTCGGATTAACAGTCCGATGCTCTGCCGACTGAGCTAACGACCCAAGAGAAAAGACATTTGCCACGGGGAGCTCAATACCCGTGTTACCGCCGCTCGCCGCGAGGAGGCTGTCTTTATGAGCGGCAACTCTTATGGGATACCAGATACGATGCTTGCCGCCGCTCTACAACCAGCTGCAAGCAGATGTGTATGTAAGTGTGTGTAAAACTATGATGTTGTTTCGGAGCATATCTGGTATCTTCTAAGAGTTTTATGTTATCTGCGAAGATGTTTGCCAAGCTAAGGGAGGTTAAGCCTGTTGCCCGATGCCGACCGCGTGGAGGTCATCTTCCCGGCATCAGCTTCCGACAGGATTCGAACCTGCAACCTGCTGCTTACAAAACAGCTGCTCTGCCATCTGAGCTACAGAAGCATATTCGGGAGAAGTAACTCTCCCGAAAAAATGGGTAAATTACCCTACTACCAATTATCTGCAATTCGCATATTTTGTCAACACAAAAGCGCCACATACAGTGTCCAGAACGGAATATGTTGTGCATAAGCACAACATATAGTACTTTCTGTTTCTGTACTTGCATTATACCATATTTTGGCGCGAAAGTGTATCAAATACAAGTATGATTTACAAAATGTTCAAACACTTTCCCAGGCTCGATGCGTTCCGGGAATCGTAGACTCCTGTTGCCGACGCGGTGCATCCTGTGGTCAATGACATCAGAACGGCGCATCTGTTCCGCGTTCACGCAAAAGCCTGTACCGTAGTATTGCATGTAGTTACTTCGTTGCTCTTTATTTTCCGCAGCCCTTCCGAAAGGTCTTCGTTCATCGTGGACGAACACCGTATCCGAGCACAGAGCGAAATCGAGATAGTGCATTGCCGCCATGCGCTCAAAGACATATATCTGCCTGGTCTCGGTGAAATAATAAAAGATATAGTCAGCTTCCTTATACAGCCATCCCTTCGAGTGCTTGGCTATTGCTTTTTGGTATTTTCCAAACCGCAGCAGCTTGTCATCTTCGCCGATTGCGAAACTATTCACCGCTGTTTCGAGGAAGACATTTCCGGTTTTGTAGGTGTCAGCCTTGGCTTCAACCGTGAACGAAGAGCCGTCCTTCCGGTATACAACGAAGTCGATGTCGTCTTCCTGATATTTCTTGTCATCTCGTACATCCGAAAATCCTGCAATCCTGTCCTTGTGCTTTTCACAATAGTAGTCAAGATAGTGCATGGTGACAGATTCACCAATCAGACCCACCTTCATCTGACCCGCCATGTTATAGGGAGTCTTGTTTTTCTGTCTGTACAAGGGTATTACCTCACGATGTTACCGCAAAACGGGCACTTTGCGCCTTTCCGGCAAATGTCAGCAATCGAAGGCGTCCAGTCTTTGTCTTTGCCGTACCCGCATGCGGTGCATACGAGCGGGATATTTTTGCAGCTGCCGGTCGTATACATGTCGGGGCCGAATTCGTTTTCAGGATGCCACAAAGCGGCGATTTGAGGGCATGCAACTGATACTAAAGGTTTCCTTGCTGTCTTGGCGTAGTGGGCTCTCATGACCTTTCTCAGTGAGTTTCTGGCGCATTCGGGACATCCGGTATGTACTTCCCCGGACCCGCAGGCAAAAGCAATCATCGGATGCCATTCTCCGTTTGCGCCGTACCCGCAATCCTTGCAGACAAGGTATACATGCCTTGCGCTTCCGGAAGTCACTCGCGTGGGCGGGAACTCATTAAGTGTCGGATGCCACTGTGCAGCAATTTCGGATGAACGGTAGCTACATCATTGACGCTTCGACAAGGACTTTCCGGAACACACCGGCATCCGCCGCCTGTTCGACAGGCACCGGCGATAGAGGGACGCCATTCGCCGTTCTTTCCGTATCCGCATTTCGGACAGATAAGAGCGATTCTGCGATTGCTGCCGCAGGTGACTTCCTCTGGTGATACAGAATTGGCTGTTGGATGCCACATAGCAGCAACACGGGGACATTCCTGTGCTACCGTGCCACGATGCCTGCGATACCGCCACTCGAAATCTTTCACGGTACAACCACCCCTGCCCGTTTATGGATGTTTTCGGACTTTGCGATATTTACAGCTGTGCTATAGGAGATACCATATACATCCGCAAGGTCACGCAAATTTTTGCCGGTGTTCATCCGTGCAAATTCCCGGTTTCTGGCTTTTACATTATCCGTGATAGGAGAACGGCTTTGCGTGGCTTTACGGGTTTCGGCTTCAGCCAGCGATTCAGAAAGCTTTCCGTAGTCATGCAGAATCTTACAGGTCTGACCCACGGCAATCTTATGGTCTTTAGCAATGTCGGAGACACTTTTCCCGTTCTGGTATTCTACCGCAATCCCCTCGCAGACTTCTTCCGGCAGCTTCTTCTTCATTTTAGCGTTGCCGCGCAGGTTCTTGCGGTAGAGGGGATGATGTGCCCGGTATTTTTGGATAAGCCCCGCAATGAATCGCGGTGTGACATTGTACCGTACTGCGATATTCTCTACCTTAATACCCGCTTTGTAGTCTTTCAGGATATCGTTGTTCCGCGCTTCGATTTCCTCCGGAGTCTTGGTGTCTTCCAAGGCTTCACACCGTAGCTCCAATACTTTCGGGCTGTGCTTGAATTCCGGGATGTTCATGGGCGGTTCAGGACCGAAACGGACAAGACCACCAGAAATCGGATGCCCTGCTTCTCGAAATACCTGATAGGTGGTGGATTCCGATAACCCATATTTATCCATGATTTCTCCGACAGTCATGTACGGATTTGCCCTGACATCCGCAACGATTTCGGCATTGCGCTGGCGTTTCTTGAACTGCACAGCTGACCCGATATTCTCTTTGTGCGGGGTATAATCAGGGCTTCTGCGCAGGATATGATAGACCTGTTGTCCAGAGAGATTGTATTTCTCAGCGATTTCAAAGGTCCAGGCCCCGTTTTTGTAGTCTTGCGCAATCTCAATATTCCGCTGCTCCATGTCGGCTTTCGACAATCGTTTCTGATTGTTGGGTTTCCGATTCGGGCTTTTGCGGTCATTGCGGCGCACAGCATCAAAACCCTCTAACACTTCAAGGGATTTCTTAACATTCGTGCAGCCGATACCGTATTTCTCAGCCAATTCCGCGATGTGCATACCGGCGATATAATCGTTCAGCATTGCCTTATCGCGGTTCAGTTTTGCTTCTCCGGTTAAACTTTTCCGATGCATGGTGTATCCTCCTGATTTGCTACCCAGTCGATGATATGGTCGATGCAAAGATTCGTGATTTTGCTTGCGGTATAATACTGTGAAGTGTCATCGAGCTGCGATTCAATTTCCGCATCGGATGCCGAATACCCTACTGATGCAAAGAACATCCTTGCAGGGTACGCGCATCGTCCCGGCACAGAGGTCTTACCGTATGCCCAAAGGTGAAGCGCCGGAGCAGAGCATCGTCCAGCGTATCGGGACGGTTCGTGGTCCCGACAAGGATGATGTCGTTGCCGAGTCGGTCAAGCTCCTGCATCAGGCAATCGTCACACGGTTCATTTCCGCAACATCATCCTTGCCGCCGCGCCGTGTCCCGATAGCGTCAATCTCATCGAGCAGAGCACGCACGGACTTTTTCTCGCATAGTCGAATATCATACCGATATTCTTCTGCGTTTTGCCCAGAGCGGAATTCACCAGACCGGAGAAATTCGTGTATACGAAAGGAAGGTTCGTCGTATATGCGATATACCGCGCCAACTCAGTCTTTCCGGTTCCCGGCTCGCCCATGAGTAAAAGAGAACTCGTATAGTGAATCCCCATTTCCTGTAACCGCAGCGCAGCACGGCGCGTCTTGCACATTTTATCAATGACCGCCTTCTCGCTGTCTCGGATGAGGAACCGGTCTTCTCGGAAAGCGCTCGAATCCTCCGCGACCAAAAGCCCCTGCAGGTTATACGGCAGTTCGATGAGTGTAGGACTTTTACTTGCAAGTGTTCGCAGACAGGTTTCCTTGAACGCTTTGTCCTTGACAGTAGTAAGCCCCTCCAACACGATTTTCGCCTGCTGCTGAGATTTCCGAATATCCCCTTCCACTACATATCGAAGCAATGCCCGTTCATTCTCGTTCACTTAATTTCCCTCCCTCATAAAAAGAAAAGCCCTCTGCAACATTCTGCAGAGGACTCAATCTCTTTTACATTTCTGCTTACGGACGCGCCGAATAATACTGTAAATACCCGGCAAGGAATAATGGTATGCCTTAGCGAGGTCTTTGGCGTCGATGCCGTTTTGGTATTTCTCGAAGATTTCATCGTTGCGTTTTTGTTGACGGCGGGTGATGCGACGGTGACTGAGTTCTTTGTTGCTGATTCCGGCCTGAACAGCAATGGCACTGCAATACCCAATGGAAACACCGTACTTTTCGGCAATGTCGCGGACACGCGTATTTTTCTGATACTCCGCCACGATTTTATCGACCAGATTGGCATGGTCCTGTTCTTCCGCAATGCGCTGCGCCTGTTGTTCTTCATCGAGAGCGCGATAGCAGGTCCTGACGCAAAGCCCGTATTTCTCGGACAGCTGCTCAAACGATAGCCCGTCCTCATAGTCTTTGACAATCTTCCTGTTTCGCTCGATGATTTCGCTGCGGGTTGCTTTCCTTTTCCTCATACTGGTTCACCTCTTAGGCTTTGCTGCCTTCTTTTTGCGTCCCTTGCCGCGATAGATACCGGCCTCATGAAGATACTTGAATCCGGAAGAGGGACTGATACCGTATTCCCGAGCAAGGTTCTCGACCGGCGTGTTGGGGTTCTTCTTCGCGTAGTCCACAAACCCCTGCTTGAAATCTTTAATGCGGCGCAAAGTAGAGGTCTCGATTTTCGTGTCGAGGTGCCGGTGTAGGAGTCCCCGCCTTCTTTCAGAATACGAAAAATCGTGGCGCGGTTAAGGTTAAAAGCTTTTGCCAGTTCTTCGGCTGAAATGCCTTCCTGATACTGGTTGCGAATCTCGTCGTTGCGGTTATCCTTCCACTCTGTGAAAGTCACTTTCCGCCGCTTCTCCATCTCCGCCTGTGCGATATGGTAGACGGTTTGCGGGCTGAGTCCGTGCTCCTGCGCGAGGTCCGTGACCTTTGCGCCATTTTGCAGTGCATCGGTAATTTTTCGATTGCGTTCCAGCAACTTCTTATGCGTCATAGAAACCTCCCAAAATAAAAGAAGCAAGCTCCCGAAAGAACTTGCTTCTTGTATTCAGTATTCACTTTTTTCGCGTAACGCGGGCAAAAAAACTCACCCACTGATTCACCTTACAGTCTTCATTTTACCCAATTCGCACGAATGTGCAACAACTTTTTGCGAATTTAGGTCCACTGCATGTACGGGATGTCTGAAAGCATCATAAGGCAGGTCTCTAACTCGTCTTCGATGTATCGGGTGATGGCATCGAATCTCTGCATCAATGGCAGTTCCGCGAAAGATGTGCCGGTTTCCTTGCGGCATTTCCCCTCTGCGCTCGTATATATCACATTCAGCATGACATTCAAGGCGAGAAGAATATCTTCATCCTTGCCCTGAACCGTGAAGAAGAAGTAATGCTCCGATTCACCGTCCGTAACGCCGATTCGGTTGTCGTATTTTCCGTAACTCGCCAAATCACCAAACACACTGATTGCAATATATCGCAGCTTATCCTCAATAGGAACAGTCCCCCATAGAGGATAGTGTTCATCCGGCTGAAAATCCGCCTTGCCGCCGTTATATTCCCATTCAATAAAATCACGGACGGAGAGTTTCTGACCGCCCGGAATGATTATTTCAAGCTGTTCCAAAGTGTTCTCACCTCTTTGCGTCGTCTCGATATTTTCTATTGTATCCGGTTCGCACGATTATGCAACATTGAGAGAGAAATTACCGGACACAGGAATCTGACGATAAACAAAGAAAAGCCGCCTCCAAGACGGAGACGGCTCGATGGTATTACATTCCGATTCTCTCAAGATACGGGATAGCGGCACGCATTCTTTCGCACTCCCAACTCTTGCGGTGGTTGCGTTCGTGCTTCTTGATGAACTTCTTCATCTCGGCGGAGGTTTCGGCACCCAGTCCGGTGGCGGCTAAGATTACCCTTGCACCGTCACACTTCATGGCTTTCAGGGTATCCGAGTCAATTTCGCGTCCGCCCTCAAACGGCTGCATAAATTTGAGTCTGCAGAACGGGAGGTAGCCTTCCGGTGCATTATCGCCGATATTCCAAATGATATAGCCGAGAGGCGGTTCCGTTACGACCTCGTAGGTGTCGCATACGCCAAGCGCAGTATGATGGATTTTCATTGTTGTACTCCTTATTTTTGTGGCGGTCTTTAGACCGGCTGTGATGATTACAAGTTCAGGGTGACATTGCGGGCACTGGCTCGTATTTCTTAGTCTCTACCCCGGTAATCTTGAACATGTGTCGTGCAGCGACATTGTTGTTCGCATCTCGGTACTTGTCGTCGAGATACACGATACGCTTTATCCCGCTCTGAATGATTGCTTTCGCACACTCATTACAGGGGAAAAGCGTGACATACATCGTAGACCCGTGCAGGTCTTTCCCGGCGTTGAGGATAGCGTTCAACTCCGAGTGGCAGACATACATGTGCTTGGTTTCGAGTTCGTTTCCTTCCCTGCCCCAAGGCATGATATCGTCATCGCAGCCAATCGGCATACCGTTGTACCCAAGAGACAGGATTTTATTGTCGCGCACGATACATGCGCCCACCTGACTGTTCGGGTCTTTGCTGCGCATCGCGGACAGCATCGCAATGCCCATGAAATACTCGTCCCACGAGATATAGTCGCGGCGTTTGGCGGTGTTGTTCTGAGATGCTTCGTTTTTCGGCGAAATGCTCATATAGTTCTCCTTCTTGTCTGATTTATACAGTGGGTTCGTTTGCGTATTTTTGCGAAAAAAGGCGGTGGAGTGTCTTGCCCCACCGCATTGGTATTTGTCAGATGTACTTTTCCCAGAATTTCTCGAAGGTTTCGTCCGGCATCACCATTTCCGTCTCATCGAGGACACGGCTGAACTCGCTGCTGCTGATGTCGGTGCCGATGAAATCCGTGACGGCATCGCGGCCACGCTGCATCAGGGCATCTTTCAGGATATACCAGCGATATTTGTGGATGAGGTCCGTCAGAGATTCGCCTTCGTTCTCCCAGTAATCGTTCTTTGCCTGAACATGATACAGAGCATCGAGAACTCCGTCGTAGTCATCGCTGTCATACTCGCTCACGATGTCGTTGAGATTGAGCAGACTGCGGTCAACGTCATCGACATTCACGGTTGCGTTTTTGAACGAGTCATCTCCGCAGGCTGTGCAGGAACTTCCACAGCAAACACCTCGCGGGTCTTCTTGTTCACCTTGCACGGCAGATGGAACGATGCACCGGAATCAAAGTTCGAGGTGATAACGCCGGATACAATATCGGGCATCGGGTTCTCGCGAGCCTCCTCAAACTCCGGCAGATGGAACACATCCACGACATTCTCGATGTCGTAGTCAAGGGCACGGACCTTCGTAACGATATAGCCGCCCCGCTGCAATTCGAGAATTGCACGGCAGAGGTCAAGCTTAATCTCGTGCTCATTCAGAAGACCACCGTGACTGTCTTTCACGAGGGTGATTTCGATTGTTTTGTTCTTGGCGGTCGTTTCGGCCAGAAAATAGGTTTTGTCATTGCAAATTTCAAACATGTCATTACGCTCCTTTTTGTGTTGGACGCAAAAAGAGCGGGCCTCTCAGAATCGAGAAGTCCGCCCTTCAAGCGAAATTGTGAATGTACGAAAGGCATAAAACCCTTTCGATATGGAATGTTATCTATCGTACAATACCTATTCTATGCCATTCGCACGTTTTGGCAAGAAAATAGTCGCTGCCCCAGCATAGGCAGCGACCAGATTATAATGCCGTTAGATATAATTGGGATTCCATTTTTCGCAGCCATAGGAAATAATGGATTGCAAAAATTTTAGCGGAACAAGATTCTCGCTAACTGAGGTACTGTTGTCTTTTACATATTGATTGATTTTTTCACGCTCCTCTTCGTTTGCGGATTCAACATTGATGAAAACCTCTTTTGTGGTCGGCTCATAGAAGAAAAAGCTGCTGCAAGAAATCTTGACAGTGATGCCCTTACCGTTGCCGTTTCCGATTACGATAGTTATATTTTTTCTTGCGTCAAGCGTCCGTGCGCAGTATACAGACACGCTTTTTGCAATGCGTTGTGACTCATTATCATCGAAAACAAACGCAGGGCTCATTTTATCAGCCATTCTTGCTGCTGCAACTCTTTTGGGAAACTCATTTGCTCGTCTGCTATACCAGGCTCCCTGAAGCGCCAAACTTCTTAGCACATAATCCTTGAGCGTTTCCATCGAACCTTCAAGATAACCATCCTCGTCAATGATGTAATTCACAATGCTCTTATAATTGATATTACGCACAATACTTTTCGCGTTTAGAAGAAGAAAGTTATAGTGAACCGGTCTGCCTTCGAGCATGGTATAAATAGCATATTGTTCCGCCCGCTCATTCGTTTCCTTGCCATCGCTTAAAGCATGACAGAAGCTTAATTCCTCAATGATTTTTTTGCAGTATGCCTGCTCGAATTGCTGATGATAATCTATCAACTCTGCTTTAAGCTTTGGACACACGCTGAGGAGATAGCTGGGTAAACTCCAAAACCGAGTAGAGTCAATGCTGTAACCGGCTTTTTTGAAACTGTTCGAGTAATCACTGGGAAGCGGTGTGTTGTAACCGTTTTTCCACGCTTCCCACCGAAATTCCTGCATATATATCTCGTCAACTCTACTGTTGACCGGCACCTTAAAAATCTTGATATATACCCCACTTTCGCAATTTCGATGGCAGAAAATGGGGTTTTCATCTACAATAAAGCCTTCGAGAAAGGCTTCGTTTGGATTGTGGAAATATTGATAAATACATTCTTTGTTCAAGTATTTCACGTTTTTTATTGCTTCCATAATTCATCCTCCGTTTTCAATATTTGTACCAATTTTCTTGGCAATGATTTCAGCCATGCGTTTCGCATTGTTTTCATCGGTCACAGACCAAACCTCAAAAAAATTGGTTACCGTAGTAGTTTCTATCCTCTTCCTGACTGCTGCCACACTGGTGAACCAGCTAAAACCCTTATCATGAATTTACATTTCGTCGTACATAGTACGGACAAACGCAGTGGCATCTACCTCCCGGTGCTGCGTGTAAGCACGAAGCCTATCCTTGCAAGGGTGATTTCGATTGTTTTGTTCTTGGCGGTCGTTTCGGCCAGAAAATAGGTCTTGTCATTGCAAATTTCAAACATGTCATTACGCTCCTTTTTCGTATTGGACGCAAAAAGAGCGGGCTTCTCAGAATTGAGAAGTCCGCTCTTCAAGCGAAATTGTGAATGTACGAAAGGCACAAAACCCTTTCGATATGGAATGTTATCTATCGTACAATACCTATTCTATGCCGTTCGCATTTTTTGGCAAGAAAAAAGTCGCTGCCCCCAGCATAGGCAGCGACAAAATTATATGTTATTGATTGAGAGCCTTTTCGGCGTTTTCTTTGACGGTAGCACGGATATCGTCAGATACCTGCAGCACATCCAATGCTGCATCAAGCGTCAGAGTGCCGGAGCGAACAAGGTTTGCAACGCTCGCGGAAAGAGATTCAACATACCCTTCCGCACGACCTTTTACAATTCCCTGTTGTTCCACAAAGTCACTGTAATTACACATTTGATTGAGTCCCTCCCTAACGTCGGTTGTAACCTGCAAACCACATTCAGTGGCGAGTTGCAGCTTTTTCTCTACCGGCATATTGTTATCGAATACCGAAGAAAAGAAACGTACCATGTTATTCGCGGATTGTTTGTCCTGCAAACACGCGATGATGATGCAGAAGTTGTCATATTGCTTTTTAGGGAAGTGATGTTCTTTGGCTAAGCAGGTTTCGCGCATGGAATATGTATTGCACACACCACGAATTTTTTTCATCGGGCGCAATACACAACCAAATACTGTATACTTTTTGTAGTTTATTGTAGTCCGAATTACGAAAGACAGTTTCTTTTTGTGCAGAAATCATTCTGCTGCAATAAAAGCTACCGCGTTTCAGCATTGAGTATCCGGGATTGAAGTGATTCTGAGCTTCAATATCTACAATGACACGGCTTGGAGGTGATTCTCCACCCGGCATACCGATGTCGAACAGAACATCATAGTATATCGTTCCCTCGTTTGTGCTTTTCGACTCGACATTCTTTTCGTTCAGTTTATCAGGTAAGTCATCAACAATGTGACATCCAATTTCAACCGGCGAAGTATTGCTTGCTTGAATTTCAGCCAATTCTTCCGGCGTTATTTGGCTTTTAGCTTTCTTATAAATGATATACTCCTGAATTTCTTCAAGCGACATATCATGGAATTCTGGAATGCAGTTCTTTACAATAAAAGCTGCAACAGCAGTACAGCCAAGCAAAGCCTTGCATCCGGCATCCAAATAAGATTTTTCGTTGTTGATGGCATGTCCGACGGTATTAAGACCTTCCAATGTCTCTTACCTCCTTTATTATACCATGTTCGCAAGAAAAATGCACTACTATGTTGGATAGAAAGTGCTTTTGTACGCAAAAAAGAGTGAACCTTCCATTTCGGGAAAGTCCACTCTGATTGCGGATTGTAAATAATACGAAAGGCGGAGTGCCTTTGTCGATTGCTGGTATCTATCGTACAATACCTATTCTATACTATTCGCACATTTTGGCAACAAAACAGCGAGAAAAATCAGGAAACAGTCGTTGCTCCCGGCAACCATCGCTGCGGATTTATGCTTCAAACCTTTGTACAAGCATCATAGGGACGAGGTTTTCGCACACAGAGAAGCCGCAATCTTTGACATAACGGTTCACTTTTTCACGCTCGCCTTCTCTAATATCGCAGATGTTTACGAAGATTTCTTTTGTCTCCGGCTCATAGTAGAGAAAGTTATCAAGAGGAATCTTAATCTGCATATTTCCGGCGCTTTTGTTGCACAGCGTTACATCGACAATGTTCTTTTTGCAAACAGTTCCCTTATGGAATTCAGAAGATGTCTCGCTGCTTTCTGGGATTCGTTTTTGGTCGGAACGAACATGTTGGTCATCTTACTTGCAAGCCTCGCTGCCGCAACCTTTTTGGGAATATATGCACCGGTAGGCGTTTCCTTTGATGTCGTTTTAAAGTTCCTTCTGCTGAGACTTGTCAACAAAGAAGTTGTGAATCCTTCAGGGTCACAAGCATAGTTGAGACCCAACTCGTAGTAGCCAAGTACACTGACTGGATATAAGTTTGCAAGGCGTTCTCGATACAGCCGAAATACACCGGCTTCTCATGCTTAGAGAGCATATCCAAAATCGCGTACTGTTTTGCCAGATTCTTAACGGTCTCGCTCTTTTCTACGCGAGCGTCAACGGCGTATTCCTTCAAAACCTTTCTGGTAAACGCATCCCAGAATTCAGACACAAAATCAGCATCATCGAACTTCTGCCTACTTTGAGTGCAAATTCTCCAAAGCAGCTCCATAAGCCAAAGACGAGACGAATCAATGATAACCCCGACCTTTTCAAATTTGGTATCTTTCCCAAACTCCTCTATCGGACGGTTGCTGTCACCTTCAAACATTTTGTATGGGATAGCTTGCATGTATACTTCGGACGCTTTATCTCTAACGGGAACCTTCAGCAATCGAACATATACACTCCTATCCGTTTCTGGTGGAAAACCGTGGCTTTGAGGGATAAGTCCCTCGAGATAGGTTTCACTTGAATTGTGCAGATAGTCAAGAATCGTATCAGCATCCAAATATTTTATAGCATCCATAGGGTAGACTCCTTTTTCAGCTGTTCGAAGCCATAGGCAACCACTGCTGCGGTAGGGACGAAGTTTCTCCCTAGGCACGCAATCGTTCAGAGCGGAGTTTTCAGCGAGCGCCATGTCGATGATGTAATAATCATCACCATTACGCATCACATCAATACTCCACTGCCTACCAGTTCCACGGCGGAAGAATCTTCTTGATTTCCTCCAGAATCATCCGAGCACTGTCATCATATCGAGATTGCAGGATATCCTCGTGCATCTGATAGATGACATAGTCGTGGCGTTCCTGCGGCGTACTTGCATTCTTGAACTTACTTCATCACATCGGCACGCCAATAAGGGCTGATACCCAGCACCTCATCAGCGTCGAAATCGACGAATACGCGGTACTCAGTATGCAGCGGCAAACCGTTGTAGATGGTCGGGTTGTGTTCCTTGTCCTTGATATATTCCCTGAGCACCCACTCGTTCGTTGTATTGGCACCATAGAAGCAGGTATTGTTCAACGGCGAAGCCATAGAACAGGTCAGATGATTCAGGAACAGGAAATACTCACCAATTTCATTGATTTCATTCGGGTCATGGATATGAGCGTTGCGGAACTCATACTTGGAAGAATAAGTTCCGGTCTTGATGAAGTAATCCTCGTGCTCATCCAGCTTGAATACCCGCTTACAATAGCGGTTCACGATTTCCTTGGTCACTGGATTCAGGGTTTCAAAGCCAAGGCGAGTGAGTTGCAGCATCGGCAGCGGAACACGCAAAATCTTGGTATCAGGAATCCTGAAGAACTTGTTCCCGCACAACGCTTTTGCCAGCGGCGGAAGCCAGAATCCCATCGTGTTGGGATTCATTTCGAGCATCTGGTAGGTGAAGTCGTCGAGGTCAAGAATATCAAGACCCTGACGGAACTGGTTGTAGTAGAACTTCTTCATGCGGTCATCGCGTGCATCCTTGTACTCGGCGTAATTCTGAAGCAGAATCTTATACGACGGCTCCGAAATATCGACCTTCACAAGATTTCCTGTAAGCTGAGGTCTGAGCTCTTCTGGGTATTTTTTCAGGTCATTGTTCGTTACCGTCACAGCGTATCGAGATGCTGCATAGTTCACATAGTATCCGCCGCGTTTTTTCGTCGTAGATGTACAGGCGAGTACCATCTGTTAACTCACCTACGATACGGTCAATGAGCGTTTCAAGGTCCCGCGTAAACGGCACCCTCTTGTCAAGCATAGCTTTGACAGTAGCGGTATCCCACTGTAAAAAGTTCTCGGATAATGCCCCGCTGTCCAGTACCTGCCTTTTATAAGTGCCCTCAAACGTTTCGAGTGCCTCGGGGCTGGTTTTCAGCATTGCGGCAAGTTCTTCGTAGGAAAACGATTTATCTTCCCTTTTGGTCATCATTTTACCGATTTTGGCAATCATATTTTCGATTTCCTCCTTTTTGGGAATCAGGTGTTTGCAAAATTCGGATTCTTCCAAATCAACTTATTCCCGTAATAGACTTCGGGAATGTACTTGATGGGAATTCTGCGATTGTCTTCGAGTTGCGAATCGTTGTTCGCGATAAACTCCTCGATGCGATTTTCTTCACTGCGCGGGGTGATGTTGCAAGTCGAGAAACCTCCACCGTACAGGATATCACTGTTCATCATACCTTTGACCGGATACTTTACTTCGGTCGTTTTACCGTTGATGTTCAGGACAAGGCGAACGGTTTTGTATTGCTTAGCAAGTTCCACAAGAAGCCTGAACATGATTTCCTGAGTGTTCGGACTATTGTACTTTCTCATATACTCTTCCGTCAACTCTTCCACCACAGCCAATGTAATCCCGTATAGGCGTCCAGACCGCCCGGAATTTGCCTTTTTGATTTTCTCCATCGTCCGTTCGGCCCAGCCAGTGGGATTAGCAAGATAATCCACTACCAGTTCATCGGCATTTGTGGATGTCAGGCCAAAGCAAGACCCGTTTCCAATCTCATCGACAATGCTGTCAATAGGGCTGCGATAATTCTTATACCCCTTTATTATGCGACAGAAAGCGTTCTGCCGTGCTATCTTGTCGTAATGACTGCTCTTGAGAATTTTCTTCTTGTCTTCTTCCGTCACATTCTCTCGGAACATATCGAACAGCTTCTGTGCCATTTCCTCTATGACAGAATCCGAGGTAAAAGAAGAACGGCAGAAAATCGTTTTGAAGTCCTGTGTTTCATTGACGGTTTTGGCATTATCGACAACGAGGCAAAGGAAGCGTATCTCCTGATTGAATGTTACGGGTTTCTTTCCAAGGTTCCATAAAACCGCTGCCCGTACAAGGCATCTACCTTGTGCTCGCCATTGGCGAGCGGCACACGAATGAAACGGTAGTAGCGCCCGGACGGTTTTCCGGTATCGAGAATTGTGTTGCCTTCGAACACGGATGCGCCGGATTTGATAGCCTGCTCAAAATCCTCACGAGTTAAATTGATAGTCATAATTTCTTCCTTTCTGTTTTTGTTATTTTTCAGCTGTTTTCTTCGATGCACAATTTGCTGCTACGAATGTTTTCCAACCATTTTTCATCCATTACATTACCAAAACGATATTTCTTCTGCGACTCGTAGGACAAATCGCAGCCGGAAACGACATCACCGATGGCGTTCAAGTACAGCTCGCCGCTGTAAAAGTCGATGCCGCCGGTTTTGCTGAATTCGTATTCGAGCTTATCTACATAAGGTTCACGTTTCTTATAGATATTCGAATCGAGATTCTTAGCACGTCCCTCGTTGAGAAGATAATTTTTGTGAAAGTCCGTCACCTTATCATCGTAGTTGTATTTCAAACCACTGAGAATACTTGCACTTTCGCTGGAAATTTCTTCATGGAAATCATCGCTGCTGATACAAAGACCACACGAATAGTCATCCTTGTCATCGCAATAATTCCACCACTCCAGACTCGCCATAGCAAGGTCAGCCATCTTATTGACGGCTTTTCCGTTAGTGACCATATAAAAGCTTCCAACGGCGATACCGCGCTCTTTGACAGCTTTCAAGGTGTATCGAATTGCCGGTATATTCAGAGAGATTTCCCCACCGGTAAAGGTAAGAGAGCTGATATAAGCTTCCGTCTCAAAGCTGTCGAGAAAAGCATCGATGTACTTCTCCTGAATATCGATGCTTTCGGCATCTCCGCGCAGGCAGTGCGCACAGCACATATTGCACCGACGCGTAACTTCTATGAATACGCTGTTTGCGCTATAAATACGCATTTTTTCATGTCCTTTCTGTTATTCTTCCGTGCAATCGTCGTAGTCATCCATGAAACTCTCGTTGCGGTCAACGACAACATTCACATCCGGCGGCGCAATTTTAGCCAGACATAGTTCAAGAAGAACGAGCCGGGAATGTCATCGACATCGCCCCAGTTCCAGCAGCCACAGTTGATTTCCAGCTGTCGTTTGCCTTCGTCCGTCTTGAGATAGTCCATGACAGCACTGCGCAGGACGCTTTCTGGGTCATGGATTTGCTCCGGATTGTAGCTGAATTGCATCAGTGTGCATTCCGTTGCGGATAAGCCAATGACCTCATTGGCGACGATTGTAAAAACTCTTAACATTGGTGTTTACACTCCTTTTTTGTTTTGACGCAAAAAAGGGCGGACCTCTCAGAAACGAGAAGTCCGCCCTTTAAGCGAAATTGTGAATTGTACGAAAGGCACAATACCTTTACGATATGGATGTTATCTATCGTACAATACCCATTCTATTCGGTTCGCACATTTTGGCAAGAAAAAATCGCTGCCCATTTGTGTAGGCAGCGACTGATTTACTTGCTATCGTTTTAGTACCTTATCGGCGTTTGCCGTTTTCGAGTCAGCCAGAGCACGTTCCTGAACCCGGTTCGTCCAGAGCGGGACATTCCGTGTACTACTCAAATAGGCTTATATGGATAAGAGGCCGATTGGATATTTACGGATTGCAGTAACCGCAAGGTGTATATCCCTGTTCGACAAGTTCCTCTCTTGTGCCGGTATACTCCTCTCTGTTTGCATCGCTTATCTGAGATGCAAAGGAGCAGTCTGGACGGTGAAACTTGCGAGAGTTCGTGTTCAGGATGTAGGTCTCGGAAATTGTGTCAGGCTGTTGCGGCTCTTCCACCTCGCGCTAGAGGTTTCGATGTCCTTATGGTACTCCCCATACGAGAAGGTGACTTCCGTACCGTCAGAGGTGCAGTAGATATCACCGAGTTCGTCCGTTCTGAGCACCTCAACTCCCGCGCCGGTCAGCTTTGCAAGGGTCTCGCTGTGCGGATGACCGTAGCTGTTGTCCTTGCCGCAGGATATGACCGCATAAGTAGGCTCACGGCATCCAGAAATGCCTGAGAGGTGGATGTGCTGGACCCGTGATGCCCGACCTTTAAGACTGTGGATTCAATGTCCTGTCCGGATTTGAGTATCTTCTCTTCCGTTTCCTGCTCGGCATCACCGGTGAACAGAAAGGATGTATCTCCGTAGACAATGCGAATCACGATGGAAGTATTATTCGTGTCCTCAAGCACGGAATTGACAGCCACAACGGTGATGGAGGCTTCCCCTAGGGTGAATGTATCCCCCACTGCTGGAACGGTAATACCACCGCCCTTCTCGTCCGCACGAGCCTTAAAGTTCCGGAATGCCTTGCTGTCATACTCTGTCACAGGACAGAATGTGACATCGGCTGTGTCAGCCTCGAAGGCACCTGAAAGACCTCCGATGTGGTCTTCGTGGGCGTGTGTTCCTACGACATAGTCTAAGTGTCCCTCTGTCTCACGCTGTAATACAGAATATACAAGGTTCGAGTCATCGGCATTGCCGCCATCAATGAGCATTGAGTGCCCATCACAGGTAACGAGGGCGGAATCTGCCTGTCCAACATCGATGAAATGGATGGTAAAGCTGCCGCCTTCCGATACGCCAGCCGTCTCCTGACCGCTTTGTGCGGTAGTTTCTGAGACGACCCCGGATACAGGAAGGCTTCCCGGAGATTCCGGTGTCTGACCGCAGCCTGTGAATGTCAGTGTGAAGAACGCAGCAATTACCGCTGCAGTTCTCCGAAGAAATTCGTGTTTGGTTTGCATGGGTTTTGTTCTCCTTTCAAGTGAATCACCCCGCCTAAAGTACGTCGCTCCGCTCCGTCCATATAGACGGGGCTTCCGAGTAAAACGCAGCTAAAGGGTAAGGGCTCAAAGCTATTCACAAGCTCTATCCCAGAGGGATTACATTTTGCCTTTTGCTTTCAAGCGTTTGGTTTTCGACTTGCTGATGGTTTTTGGTTCGGCAAGCTGTTTCTTATGGTTATTTTTTGCGTTCTCTAAATCCGGGTGTCGGATGACAATTACATTACCGAAATCCGTTGATGAGATGCAAAAGCATCCGGAAACTCTTTCCGCAGGATATTGGCACTTCCGTTCAAGTCGGCATTGATGACAGTTCCATCGGCAGCTTTATACAAACCGCGCTTAATACGCTTACCGCTGAATTTGTGGTTCTCGTCCTCTTTGCCATAAGTAGGAATGACATCATTATCCAAAAAGGAAGCTTTTGATGTGTAGGATTCCTCGCGGTTAATGACTCGAATACCACATCGTTGGGCGCGATAGGTGATGTTTAGAATCAACTTATACAACGGAAGCTGGACAAAGGTCTGATTGTTCTTTTTGCCCATATTCGCATTTTGCTTCCATCTGGTATTGTGACCGATGACAATGGTGTCAACATTGTTATCGTAGCACCAGGCAACAATACTGCTTCCGATTTTGTTGATTGTGTCTTCAATGCGATTATTGCGCCAAATGCATAAGCCATGCGCTTCTTTCGTCATTACAAACTTTTTGTCAGTGCCTTTTGTTTGCTCAGACTGAATTGCAGCCATTTTCTTATTGTATAGCTGGTTGATGGATTTCAAAACACCGCCCTTGAACAAGAGACAAGGTAAGCCTAAGTTGTTCGTAATAGCTGCAGTGTTATCTACACCAAGGTCAATACCAACCATACGGTGCGGAGGTCTTGTTACAGGATTTTCTTTTCCATTGTCAAAAACGAGCGATACAATATAGTTGCCGTGATTCGGTTTCACGGTAATTTGCATTAAGCGACCGCGAATCGGCATATCGGCAATATAAAGCCGTTTCTTGATACCTGGGAACTTGATTTCATGGAAGCCAGGTTTGTTCTTTATATCGTAGATTAAACACTCCTGATTTGAAAATACTGCTGTATGCTTGCCACCTTTTTCACCGTATCTTGGTAATTTTACCTTCCCGGTAAAAGCAGCATGGTCTTTTTTATGTTTGCGTATACCCACGTAAAAACCCTTCATGTTTTTGACGACTTCTTTTAAAACTTGCTGTGCGGTATGTTTTGGCAATCCGACAGCAAAGTAATCCGGGTTTTTTGTAACCTTTAGCAACGCATCCAGAAAGTTATAATTCAGAAATTGCTTTCCCTTAACAGGCATTTTGTACCTATTGCCCATTTTGGGAAGCGCAAATGCAATTTCGTTGTATACCTCCAATTCATTTGCGGTGAGCTTATCGAAGGGTTTTTCTACCATAGTGAGAACTTGTCGCGTACGATACAATGCAGCATTCCGCAAATTGTTGCAAAGTGCAGCGATAGTATCGAAATAAGGATAAAATTCAGAACTCGGTTTCACACAAATTTGAGTGGCACTGTGCATTTGTTTCCCCTCCTTTCGGTGAGAGTAGGGCTTTTGCCCTCTACTATCAATTATCGGTGGTTCGCACGTTTAGGCAAGTATAAAATCCCAAAAACATCCCTTGAAAGCGGCATTCATCCCCGCTAAGCCTTGAGGCTATAGACGGGGGTGTTCCGCCTTCAATTTTTTATAAAAAAAGCGGACCCATCCCCCGAAAGGGATAAGTCCGCTAAAAACGAAATTGTGAATTGTAAGATATCTGGTATCTATCGTACAATTCTATTTTACCGGTATCGCAAGAACATGCAATACTCAAACCGTATCCGAAACCTCATGGCACAGCATCCTGTCCGCATAAATACAGCAAAGAACCAAGCCAAGGCTCGCAACGCAGCCGAACGCGACATGTTTCGGGGAAAGAAGGAGCCATTCGATGTCGTTCATTACTTTCACCCAAAACAAAACGCCCATCATAGCAATGATGAGCGGAATAAAGACAGTTCCTGTGTAATGCAGGAATTTTCGGATTTTTCTTTTTTGCATCCTAAAACTACATCTCCAATCATGCTTGCAAAACAGCCTGAACCACATATCTCTGATTCGTTGGGCTGTAATACCCAAACGGATAGCAGGTATACATGATAAGTTTATCGATTCCGTCTGTGAAATTAACGAGGACAGTGCCGTCATCCGCAATCACGGTGCTCGCATCCGAGGATACATAGCCTGGTTTTGCCAGGGTGACGGAATACACATACTCGCCGTAATCGGTATCCACAACAAAGTTATCCCCTATGCTGACATATTGCAGCAAAGAAAACACGCTGTCGTTATGTGCGCAAAGCAGATGTCCTCCGGTCACACCGACTTGATAAGAACCGGGATACTGATACACCCCATCGCGTTGATTCAAAAGACTCTGGTCATCGCCCCAGATAAGAGAAGAGTTTAGGCCAATCGCGTCACAGGTAATCGTGCCGTAGCTTGACCCCAGGCTGCAGGGGCAACATCACCCCAGACAGAGGTCGCTGCCGCAGGTTCGGGAGTCGGCGCAGGCGTCGGTTCGGGAGTCGGACCCGGGGAAGGTTCTGGTTGCGGTGTAGGAGACGGTTCAGGAAATGCAGCGGGTTCCGGGCTCGGTTCCGGTACGCCGGATAAGTCCGGGATTTGCTGTTCTTTTTCTGCTGTTTCTTGCGTCGCAAATTCAGAAGTGTTGAGAGAGGATTCGGATTGTGCTGATTCGGCAGGCAGAGGTTCCGCTTGCCATGAACAGGCTGCAACACTGGTCAGCACAGCCAATGTTGCAACGAGTATCAGTGCTTTGGTTCGCCGCATATGAGTTTATCCTTTCTAAAACTAAAAATATATAAAAAAGCTGCCCTCAGTTCATGTCGAACCGGGGCAGCTTTTTAGCAACGGACATAATCAGCCATTTTTGTGTTTTTTCCGAGAGAATGTGCGGCTTACATTCCTTCACCTTTCGGATTCCGCATGTACTCATGCCGTCATAATAGAGCAGGACACCAATATCTTCTGGTATCTCTCCTTTGACCTTCTTATATAGCTCTGTGGGCATCGCATAGTAGTTGCAGTGCCCGACGAAATTGTGCCCGTGTGCCGAGTGAAAATCGCTCACGGAAATCTTGATTTCCACACAAGTGATGACGGCATCGAGCGTATACAGATGATTCGTCTTGTGGAAGTGGCACCATCGCTCGGAACAGTGCTCCCTGCAAAAATCCGGCGATGAAATATTCTTGACGCAGGTTGCTGCTTTCGCCTTTTCCTGTATCACAACAGGCGGAACATCCGTATCCGTTTCGATGAGCGAGGCTAGTTTACAGGTTCCGTATTTGGTTTCAGCGGTAAAGCATTCCTGCACCCGGACAAAATCGACCAATCCGGATTTGACAGACCCGCATTCGACCGGCACTTCTAAGGCATCGAACCCTTGCCGAAACGAATCTGCTCGATACCCGCCGTAGCTGGTTGGATGCCACGCATGGAGCGCAGCCTCGATATCGCGGGTCAGCTGAGTTTTCGCCATCTGACATCACCGGAAAATCTGCTGACCAATCTCGACCATCTTACGGCGTTTGCGGTGCAGCGAAACAAGCTGGTACACAACGACGGCAAATGCCGCAGCGGCAAGAAATTTCAGAATCTTTTTCATGGTAGTTCTCCTTAGTCAGTTCATGGTTTAGTGTTTTGTCATTGCTCCGCAGTATATTGCCGCAGCATGAGTTCCTGCACGGTCATCACCGTGAAGCCTTCCTTTGCCGCCTCATTGAGGGCTTCGTAGTAGTCATCCACATACAGAGCCTGTGCAGCATTCAGACCGGCAGCTTGGGTCAGAAGTTTCATGACGGAGGTCTTCCGTTCCGGGGTAGCAGTCCCGATGACATCGAGGAACTGTCCCGGATAGTGCATTTCAAGCCACTGCTCTTTATACGGCAGGGTCATACTGTCCTGCACACGGGTGATGCAGTATTTCGGGATACCGTCGCAGCTTTCGAGGAAATGCTGGACAAGCGTATTCGCTTCCCCAATCTCATCAAATACCTTGTACCCGCCCCGGTTCTCAGCCTCATACCGCAGTAGCCGTGCCCTGTGTGCATCAGCAGTCGCGTCGAGTTTCTGTTCACGATAATGGACGAGCAGAGTATCGTCGAAATCGAAGAACATCATACGAATTTTTGAGAAATTCATGGGTCTCACCTTCCTTCAGTTTCTCGCCGATGCAATTTCATGCCGAACAACATCAGCTTCGGTGTAAAACTCATCGCTGTAGTCGTCCTCATTCGTCTCCTGACAGACCTTGTGCCGGTGCGGCGCGGAACCTTCCTGCTCGATGAAAATACGCCAGACGCCAGAGGAGAAGCAGACAAAAAGCACCGTGCCGTCATCCAAATAGAGCCTGACACCGGCGACATCGAAACACCCGATTTCGTCCTCGAAGTATCGAGAATTTTCGATACAAACGATATCATCGCTATAGCCGTAAATCTTGACCATTCTGTTACTGCCCCCTTACTTGATTACAAAATCCTTTGTGGCATCCTCTGCCTCACTGTACCGGCTCACATTGCGCCTTGCAGCCTGCAAGAGAACATCACACTCGGCATCGAGTGCCGCCTGCATCGAAGTCTGCTGTACCTGCTTGGCACGGGATGTGTGAGCGTTCTTGTACTGCGGATACTCTGCGACGATTTTATCCATCAAAGCCCAGCGCTCTTTGTCGGAAAGTGCGTTCAGGTTGATGTTATCGCGGCGCAGCCGTTCAATCGCATAGTCTAAATACGCGAATTCTTCTGCAGACGGGATGGCTTCGATATAGTCCTGTATCGTGGCGGAAGGTCCGTTATAGGTCGCCATCGCTTCGTTGTACAGCGTTTCTGCAACCTCTGACCCGTACCACTTATCCGGCTCATAGCCATGGTTCCGGTACACTTCCGCCACCCATAAAGGGAATGCTTCGCTGTAGGTCATATAGTCCCTCCTTCTCAAAAATCACCGAACGAGAGCTGACGGCTCTGCGAGACCGGGATATTGGTTTTGGGCTTTGACGAGTGCTTAACTTCACCGTACTTGGTGAGATTCCGGCATTTATATCCGTAGCCCTTCTGTGCGGCAGAAATCGACTTGTATCCGTATCCGCTTGCATCGTCCAGCACCTGGTCCTTGTCGTTCAGATTGACGACAATATACCGCACATCGTTTGGCTTAGAGAGCCGGGACGAACGAATAACGGTATAGGGGATGCGCTTATCGAATTGAGGCTTTTCTTCTTCCGGGTCCGGTTCGGGCTTTGCGACCTTCTCCTCTTCCGGCATTTCAAGCTGGACATCGACCCCTGCCTTAACGAGGGATTCGAGCGTAGAGGCAAGGGTCTCGTACCGCGTATTCTCCACGGTATTCGTATCCTTCTTCTTCCGCTCCTTCCAGACCTTCAACAGCTGGCGTTCGCTGAAATTGATGATAAGACCACGGTCTTTGAGCATCTTACGAACAACATAGGTGGAAAGAGAAGCGTAGTTTGCATATTCGCCGATATGGTGCTTGATATCCACCTCGGTCTTGGACATAGCTGCTTCGAAATCCCTGTGATTGTCGAGCCAATCCTCAATAACGCTGAGCAGTTCCTTCTTGGACATGGATTCCTCTGCCAGCTGCTTATTTTTCCGGACATAATCCTCACAGGCAGCGAGAATCGAATCGTAGCCGTTCATGGCACTGTTATCGATGATTTGACGGTTCGCAGCATCCACAATGATATACTGCTCACCACGCGGATGATAGAGATACCTTCATCAGCCGTTTTCTTCTCTTCCCTGACATTGCCGCCGACATCGAATTCCGGCAGCGAATCATCGGTCATGATTTGCTCGATGATGGTATCGAGGTCCTGCGTATAGTCCTTGGAAATCGTATAGCTTTCGGCTTGGCAAAGACCTGCTTCGTGATACAGGTGATTACCGCGTCCAGGAACTTGTCAGGGTCCGGAATCTCGATTTCATACATCATGTTATCGCGGATATTCCAGACAACACCCTGCTTTAACCCGGTAGCCAGCATATAGCAGGCACATTGCAGGAAATGCTTGTGCGCGAGCGAAGACACGAATTTCAGCAGATAGACCTTGTTGTCCTTCACGACATCCGCCATGCCGCTGATAACAAGTTTCTTCTTTGCCTTGGTATCTACCATGGCAGTCAACTCACAGCGTTCCTGTACGGACTCATCGGGAGTGAACACCATTGACAGACGCTTGTTCAGGTCTGTTTCCTGCGCTCTCGTAATAAAGGGAAGTTCGACCTGTTTTACATACCGGTCCTGACTCGTCATCAGCATCGTCAGGAACAGCACCTTCTCCTCCACGGATTTCCAGCTGGCAGGCAGCGCTACCTTCTTGTCGTTATGCAGGTACATGTAGAAGGCAATCGCGCTGTCGATATCGTAGTAGTCGAAGAAGTTCGCCTGCTGGTAGATGCCGATGCAGGGAGCCAAGTCAATCATCGCATCCGAATGCTTGATTTCGATTTCATGTACATCTTTATGGAAGACCGGCGTCGTATTGATAAGCTGGTAGCAGTGCTCTACATCCTCATCGAACTTGAAATCGAACATTTCAGAGATATCGAACTTTGTATTGAACTCCTGATTCATCTTGACGGGAGTCATCAGGTCTTATCGCTGACCAGCCAAATCTGTCCTCTTTTTTCGGAGGCTCTACAAAGATGACCTCATCCTTACCGCGACTCGCCGCAACGCAGAAAAGGTTTCTCAGAATCTCATACCGCGCCGTAGGCTGAAATACACGGGAGCACCAGTAGGATTCCGTGAAATCAAAGACAACACAGATGGGGCGTTCCATACCTTTACTGCCGTCAAAGGTTGTAAAGATACCAACGTCTGCGCCGGGTGCTACATGCTTTTCACCGTCCGGTTCCTTGATGCTGGCATATACATGGTTCTTGTCATAGAGGTTGCCGGGTCTTGCTTCCAGTTCATTCAGGACCTTGACCATAGACCCGTTCTGGCACCGAGACACAGGACATCCTTCGGGTTCTTGGTATCCAGATAGTCTACCACCTGCTCGCGGGACATGGTCGATACCTTACAGTTCTTGTTCACGCCGTTGATATCCTTGCCCCAGATATTTCCGAGCCGCTGTGCAAGGTCATGGGACAGGCGGAAACATTGCGTGAAATTGACCTGCGTGTGCTTGCCTAAGAACTTATGGATGAACGACCAGATATCCAGCGAGGTCTGGTCATAGATTTTCTGCTTCATGTCCCCGACCGCGATGATTTGAAGACCGGGGTTCGATTCCTTGATGTATTCGAGCATCTTCGAGATTTCCTCGTTGATGTCCTGATACTCGTCGATGATAAGCACATCAAAGTGCCCGACAGGAACGCGCTTCTTCAAAACCATCCCAATCTGCTCGCCCTGTCCGACATTCTTGATGCCGCGCCGGTACAGGATTTTAGAGGCAAATCCATGATAGTTCTGGACCGTGACATTATCGTTCAGAATCTTTTCCTGTGCATCGAGTTTCAAAAGCCGGTTATAGGTCAGGTACAGAATTTCCTTAGAGGAATCAAACTCGTTGCACAAGACATTGATGGTGGATGTCTTACCGCTTCCGATACAGGCATCGCACAACACGTTTTTCCCGTCAAGCGCCAGCCGTACAAGGTCCTGCTGTTCGCTGGACAAGTCTTTGAGCGTCATTGTAATCCCTCCGAATACTAGAATGGCAGGCAACAAAAAGACCCTGACAGCCACTAAACAGCCGCCAGGTACAGTTTTTAGTCTATAATTTAGATTGTATGCAGTTCGCACGAATGTGCAATAGGCTGTGGATAAAAATCGCTGTTTGTATATTTTATTTTATCTGTTAACCGCCAGCAGAAAGAGGTTAGATGAGCATGGGTGATGTAGTGTCCCTATACCAACTCGATACATTCCGCCTCGATACGATGCCATTTATCGGTGCTTGCATCGTATTCCAGTACATCTTTTCCGACCATTTCCCCGTTTTCGACGTACTCTAAAATGTGTCGAACTTGCATCGGCGGATTGTCGTTCTTTGCGTGCCACAACGCTATATCCTTGTTGTCGATGACGAACGCAGTTTTATAGCTGACAAAGGGGCTACCGAGAGGCTGTGTTTGCCGACTTGCCTCGTAGTACGATTTCACATAGCCATCACGGGAGGTGCTGCGAATAGCACGAGCGCCTTCTTTGTCGCCTTGCTCGTCCAAGGTTTGTGCAATTTCGTCTACACACCGGTTAAAATGCGTGAGGTCTTGACTGTTTTTGGCAAAATCAGTTTTCTGATTAACCGCACTGCGTCTTGCTGCGTCACAAACCGCTCCTCTCACTTCTCAGTCGAAACCAAGAAGATTTTCTTGGAGAAAGTCCCCTTCTCTGCTGCCTTCTGGCTTCTGACCTGTTCTACTTCCCTCTTGGAAACAGCGCAAGTCTTGCCCATAGCGTACAGGACCTCCATCACATCCGCTATCTCCTCCGCGCAATCCATGGCGCTCCACTCCTTGGCAGTGTAGGCTTCCAGCAGTTCAGCGACCTCTTCCTGCAGTTTGTTTGCCAGAGCGTCTTCGTACTCCTTATCTGTCAGCTTGCGCGTAACACAGGTCTCCCCGTTCTTCTCAATGATTGCCGGGATATTATCCCGAACCAGTTTCTGGTACATCATGGTTTTACGCTCCTTCCAATTTACAGTGCCGCAGCGGTATGCGCAGCTCACGACAGGTGTTTTCGATTTCTCGTTCGTTTTCGGCTCCATCAAACACTACACATCCTTTTTGCTGCTGTTTGGCGAGGTATGTGGGCAAATCATCATTTGCAACAGGTATGAAAGAGTATCCCCGCTCGCTGGCGTACATAGCTGCCAAAGCAGCCATCTTCTTACCGGATTCTGCTACAATGACGACCTTTTCCCGTTTTGCCAGCATTCTGTCGAGGTATTCCGACATCTGCTTGCGGGATTTTGTCATTGACATGGGCATTCCGCCTAGCCCGCAGAAGAACCAACCCTTTTCACAGATTTTGTCTTCGCACTCCAGACATTTCAAGTAAACGACATTTCCGTTCGTATATGGGCAATAGTTACCCATACTTACACCTTTTTGAAATGTTGTTCAATATATTCATCCGGCAGCGTAATGTGCATCTTATCCGGACCTGAAAGTTCCTTGAAGTTCTGCTCGCCGCCGCACCATTCCAAGCGCCAGATGGTCCCGCGCTTTACCCGATATGGAATTTTCTTGCCATCTGGACCAATGGCATCGAGCCATACATCGAACGGCTTGACGCACTTATAGTTTGTATTGTACATACTGACCCCTCACTTTTGGGGCAGCGCCCAAATTTCGACATTCACATTCCAAGCATTGGCGGCTTCTTCAATGAGATTCAGCACTGTCACCCAGTTTCCGCCTGCCAACCCGCAGCCGAGACCGTAAGGAACGCGGAAAGTTGTGTCAGGGTGTTCTTTCATTACTCTGAAAAGAGCCGTTCCCAGCGCCGCGTAGTTCGTCTGACGCTTATCTCTGCCAAAGCTTGATTGCCCGAACAGGTTGGCGACATATAGCTGCGGGGCGACCTGAACCACCTGAAAGTCACCGAGTTTCTTTGGGCTGCAAGCTTTCACATATTCGTCGAACACGACGGGCCACTTATCCCGAATCTGTCTGGCAAGACCCGCACCCATTGCGGCACGACAGTTCACCTGATGGCAGATGATAGTATTCTCGTTACGAGTCGGCGGTGTTAAGATATTGCCCTCAATAAGGTTGACACTCATAGTCATTCACCAATGTCTAAGATTTCGTCGATGTCAGCTACGTACGTCTGAGCATCGATCGATGTACAGCTACGTACGTCTGAGCATCGATCGATGTACAGCTACGTACGTCTGAGCATCGATCGATGTACCAGCTACGTACGTCTGAGCATTCATCGATGTACAGCTACGTACTCTGAGCATCGATTC
>ENA-OQLB01000041-OQLB01000041.1-human-gut-metagenome-genome-assembly--contig:-NODE-41-length-66908-cov-7.107605_pt1 | contig 66908 bp, 75 predicted proteins | sample MGYA00242656_ERZ504813 | MGnify/ENA primary metagenome ERZ504813 (study PRJEB26092, sample SAMD00036388) | human gut metagenome | host: Homo sapiens | study: EMG produced TPA metagenomics assembly of... | reverse complement strand
GGTGGGTTTCTGTGGTATAGGGACATAATACGTTTACAATACGGCTCTTTGAAAAAAGTTGATCCAATCTACTTTTTTTTACTCCAAAAGTGCGCATGAAAGTTTCCGACACATAAGGATCATAACTGATGAGTTGAAATCCAAAAGCAGATAGCTTATGCGAAAGATTTTGGGCTATTTTTCCAAACCCCAACAAACCGTATATCGTTCCGCGATAGCGTGAAATAGGAACTCTCCAATCCTGCCAGCGATAGCTCCTTCATGAACTCGCAAATTATAAAATGGGAGATTTCGCATTAGCATAAAGGAGAGGGAAGTGGCATGATCTGCAACTTCCTCAATACAGTAATCTGGAACATTAGTGATAATGATGCCGTGTTCACGTGCGGCTGAAATATCTACAATGTCCACGCCGATTCCATAACGTGCGATAATTTTACATTTTTTTAATGTTCCGATAAGGGTACGATCAATGGTTGCATATTGCTGAAGGATCGCATCGGCATCTTGTATTATGGGATAAAGCCCTTCTCCAGATGGACAATGAAGTCCTATAACCTCTGCCCCTATAGGCTCTAAAATTGATTCTTCAATTGACAAATCTGGAAAATCATAATCGCTGACATAAACTTTATATCGTGCCATGAATTCACCTCCTCTTACAAAATTATATTATCTTTTTGATAAAAAATCAATATAAAAAATAAATTTTGAGTTATATATTGAAAATTAAATGCATTTTTGCTAAAATTCATATTATGATTTATTTGTGATAGGAGATTACTTATGTATTATCTTTCAATTGACACTGGAACAACTAATACACGGGCTACCGTTTGGGACGAAGAAATAGAAGTGTATACGGCGTTCAGACCGGTAGGAGTAAGAATGACTTCGATAGAGGGGAATAATCATACTTTAGTTGCGGCAATCCGAGAATGCGTCGAAGAATCGTTGAAATCAAGCAACATAAGTTTTCAAGAGCTGGGATTTATTGTGGCATCGGGTATGATTACTTCTAATTTAGGAGTGTGTGAAGTGCCCCATATAAAAGTTCCAGCATCTGTCCAACAGTTAGCAGAGGGCACGATTAGCAAAGTTATTCCAGAGATTACTTTAGAAAAAGAGATTTATTTTGTTCCGGGCATTAAAAATTTTTCTAGTGAAGTAACTTTTGAGAATTGTGAAGCTAAGGACATAATGCGAGGAGAAGAGACAGAAACGGTTGGGGTGATGCAGCGGTGCCGTTTAAAAGGTCCCGCTATTTTGATTCTGCCAGGCTCCCATACAAAGTTTGTGTTTGTTGATAATGAAAATCGAATCACAGATTGTAGTACTACGATGGCCGGCGAATTTTTAATGAATCTAACTCAGTCTTCAGTTTTGTCAGAATCATTATCAAAAGAATTTGCCGAAGAATTAGATGAAAAATGGCTATTAAAAGGTGCTCAGATCTGCAAACAATTCGGCTTAGGGCAAACGGCGTTTAAAGTAAGAATTTTAGATTTATTTTCAAATGCTTCAATCAATCAGAAGGCCAATTTTCTTCTAGGAGCGGTACTAGAACAAGATATTATAGCATTAAAGAAGAAGGAAGATTTTATAAAAAATCCTGAGTGTAAGGAAGTTATAGTGGGAAATTCTTTATTGGCGTCCGCTTTTGAAAAGCTGTTGAAAGCCGATGACTCTTTTTTAGGAAAGAAGATAAGAGTATTGGGTAAGAAAGCGGACAATTTGGCAGGATTTGGTAGCGGTTGTATTGTAAAGTGGCTTATTGCGCAAAAGAGAATTGAAAAATATGAAAGGCAAGGGGAAAATAATGAACAGTATTCTAGAGCAAATTAAAAATGCTGGTATTATACCAGTAATTGAAATTGAATATCTAAAAATACTGTACCTTTAGCTGGCGCTCTTTGGGAAGGAGGTCTCCGATGTGTGGAGATAACATTTCGAACACCAATAGCAGCAGAGGCAATCCGCTTGATCAAAAAAGCATATCCGGAAATGTTAATTGGTGCAGGAACTATTCTTACGAAAAAGCAAGTGGATGAAGCAATAGTTTCAGGAGCAGAATTTATCGTGAGTCCAGGGTTTGACCCAGAAATTGTAGATTTTTGTGTTGAGCGAAAAAGGGTAGTTCTCCCAGGATGTGTTACAGCAAGCGAAATTGTCAAGGCAGTTAAAAGAGGACTTGAAGCAGTAAAATTTTTTCCTGCAGAGCCGGCTGGGGGATTAAAAATGCTTAAGGCGTTGGCAGGCCCATATCCATCGCTAAGATTTATGCCGACTGGTGGAATCAATGTAAATAATGTTGAGTCTTATCTAAACAATAAACATGTTTTAGCCTGTGGTGGAAGTTGGATAGCGAAAAAAGAATTAGTTTCAAATGGAGATTTTGAAACAATTCGCAAATTATCAAAAGATACCGCAGAAATTGTAAAAAAAGTTAGGAAGTGAGTTTTTGAAAAAATTAGATTTACTTACATTTGGTGAAGTGCTGTTAAGACTATCTCCAGAGGGAAATGAGCGATTAACCCAGGGCGACCATTTTATGAAGCGAGTGGGGGAGCCGAGCTAAATGTTGCAGCAGGGGCTTCGATGTTAGGTCTGAGCACTGGGATAATATCCAGAATTCCGGCTCATGCAATCGGAAATTATGCTAAATCTCAAATCCAGGGTATGGGAGTATCTACTGAATATTTGCTTCCGGATAACGGTGAGGCGAGGCTTGGAATTTATTATTATGAAACAGGTATTCAACCAAGAAAGCCACAAATTGTATATGACAGAAAGTATTCATCTATCAATAGCGTCAGTGAAAAAGATTTTTCGGATTCAATGTATCTTTCTGCTAGATGCTTTCACACGAGTGGGATTTCTCTCGGTTTAGGGGGAAATGTTCGTAAAACGGCGATGGTAATGATACGTCGGTTTAAAGAGGCTGGGGCTTTGATTTCATTTGATGTTAATTATCGCAGAAATTTGTGGAGCGGCGAGGAAGCAAGAAACTGTATTGCTGAAATTCTCCCCTATGTAGACATTTTTTTCTGTTCAGAATCGACAGCAAAACTAACTTTTTTGAAAACAGGAACACTAGATGAAATTTTGAAAGGCTTTGCAGAAGAATATTCGATTCCCTGGGTAGTAGCCACTAAAAGAATTGTACATACACCACAATGCCACTCGTTTAATTCGGTTGCATATGAAAAGCAGACTAAAAAAAGTTTATAAGCAAACTGGTTACGATAATATTAGTGTGGTTGATCGCATTGGTAGTGGGGATGCTTATGTTGCTGGCTTTTTATATGGCTTGTTGAGTAAAAATGGGAATTGTGAAAATGCAGTTTCCTACGGTAATGCTTCAGGCGCTTTGAAAAATACAGTAATAGGAGATATGATGTTGACGGATATCAATGAAATAACGAAAATGGTTGAGCTTAATAGAGGTCTAATATCAGATTTTGAAATGGCCAGATAATACAAGAATTAATCAACGCCCTTTAGAAATAAAAGAGCGGATGCCAATATAACCTATTCGATCCACCACGCAAATTAAATAATGGTTTTTGCCCGATGGTCCAATCTTTATCGATTCTTTTCTATGCTCAGTAATTTACTTAGTTTAAATCTACATTTTAACGATCATTATGTGACTTTTTCAAGTTGCCCTTCATGCTATACTTTTGGCATGAAGGGATTTTTTATGATACCAAAAATTGTAGAAGGTAGGGAGTTGCACAGCGATATTGGCGTATGATAAAATCAAAGATGAAATGACGAAATTTAGTGCTTGCTCAGATGAAACTTAGAAAAAGCTTTGACAATAAATTTTGATAATGGAAGTGTATGATTCATGGATAGAAATAAAAGGTATCACAGTATTACGGCTAAACTAACAATTCTTTTGGTCTTAATTCTATTAGCGGTTGTGGTGGCTACCAGTATTTTCAATTATAAAAAGTCGTTCAACGATCTAATTAATGAATATATTCAAACGGATTTGGCACTCATTGATCAAAACTCTCAAAGCATTGGAAATTATCTTAATCAGTATGCGACCTTATCAAATTCATTGTTTTTAGATTATAGTTTTACTAGCAACATTTTATTTAACCGCACCGACAGTGCCTCAATTCTTGAAAATGATAACCGATTAAAACAGATTCTTTTTCTAACGAAAATATTTTAAATTTAACGCTTTATACTTCTGAGAATCACAGTTTATATTCTCTTTCCCGTTATTTCAGCAGCAGAATATCTGATAACAGTCGGATTCAGGATTCAGAATGGTACCATAAAATGGAAAATGAAAATCTTACCTATGTAATTGATCCAATTTCTAAACGTGTGGATTATACCTATACTCCTCCTCTAGAGAAGGAAGAATGTGTTTTCACCTACCATCGGTGCTTTCGCAGAATCCCAAGGGGGAAATATTGGCGGTTCTCAGTTTGTCTATCGATCCGACCGCCTTATTAATCTCTGTAAGGCCTCAAAACGCGAGGGTGAGGAGATTATTTTGATTGGCGGTGATAGCATTCCTTTTTATTCTTCCTTTTCCGGAAACTTTTCCTTATCGCCGCACAATGAGAGAAAGGGCTACTATTACCAAAATTTTGATGGAAAAACATACTTAGTCTTGTACAGTCAGATAGACGACAACTTCACTTTAAATAAGATTGTACCCTTTGATAAATTAAACCGACAGGCTATGGAAACTGCACTTCCTAGCAGTTTAACCGGAGGGTTATTTATTGCCGCAGTTATTATCGTTCTTTTGCCGGTAATCACTTTTACTGTAACAAAACCACTTAAGCAGATTACAAAAATCATTGAGACCATGGGTGACGCAGACAAATTTCCTAAAGTGAAAGTTAAGGGAAATAACGAGTTAGCACTACTGGGAAATAAATTCAATGAAATGTCTGATAAAATAGAGCATCTGATCACTTCTGAGGTAAAGGCTAAGCTGGCGCAAAAAAACGCTCAAATTGTGGCGTTGCAGGCGCAAATAAATCCCCATTTTATGAGCAATACACTGCAATCAATCGGAAATGATGCCATCCTTTGTGGACACGACGACATTTATGAGAAAATCAGTTCTCTTACCGACTTGATCCAATATGGATACCGAGCAGATTTACAAATGGTTCCATTGTATGAGGAGCTAGAATATATACAAAAATATATGTATTTACAAAAAAATCGGTTTGGTCGTCGATTAGATTTTTATATGGTGATTGAAGAAGGCATTTCTAGCTGCTTGATTCCCAAGCTTGTCTTACAGCCGATTTTGGAAAACTCAATTGAGCATGGGTATTATGATGGATTAGCTTCACTAAAAGTTACTGTGGAAGCGAAAAGAAAAGACAATAGGTTAGTTTTGACTCTGTGGGACAATGGTAAGGGCATTTCTCCGGAGCAGTTATCAGAGATTAATCAATGGCTGTCCTTATACGAGGTTTCTGTCAATATGAGCGAACATATTGGAATCAGAAACGTTTTCATGCGGCTTTTGCTAATTTTTGGGCGTAATGTCAGCATACGCTGTGAGAGTGACTTATACGAAGGCACAAAAACCATTCTGGATATCCCGGTAATTAAGGAGGAGTAAAAATGTATTCAGCATTAATTGTTGACGACGAGGCGCCAGCGAGACAACTGTTGAAAGCACTTGGAAGATGGAACGATATCCATGTAACGAATATTTACGAGGCTGATTCCGCGCAGGAAGGTTTGACGATCGCTCAAATAATGAAACCAGATATTATTCTTTGCGATATGCAGATGCCAGTACAAGATGGGGTTTACTTTTTAAAAGAGTTGGAGAAAAATTTAAAATTACCTAAGGTGTTGGTGATTAGTGGATATACAAGTTTTGAATATACCCACCAAGCGATAGTTTCCAAGGTGTTTAATTATTTAGTCAAGCCTATTAACCGGGTTGAATTAAACAAAAATCTATTTGAAATGATTAATGCTTTAGAAGAGGAGCGGGCGAATAAAACACCGGAACTTCCCCCCGATGCCGGTGATTTTGACGTGATTACTTCTATTAAGCAATATGTTGAAAAAAATTATAGCCAGCCGTTGAGCCTGGAACAGCTTTCCTCGCATTTTTATATTAGTAAAGAGCATATCTCACGGTGTTTTAAAAAGAAATATGGGATTGGTTTATTTGACTTTGTCAATGAATGTCGAATGTCAGAGGTCAAAAAACTTTTAAAAGCCACTTCCTGCAGTGTTGATGAAATTGCGGAGAAAACAGGGTATAGCTGTGGGAACTATTTGAGCAAAGCCTTTAAAAAGCAATTTGGGATCACCCCAGGTGAATATCGCTTCCATGACTAAAATTTGATAGGATGGTCAATAAATTACCAATGCAAAATCAATGAAAAGCATATTCGATATGGCCTCATTCGGCTATTATATATACATGGCATTTTCGCTTTGGTGAAAACTATTGTTGAAAATGTACGTAGAAAATATTGGAGGATGTGCGTTGTGAAAAGAGTATTGTCAGTTTTATTGACCCTATCGCTTGCAGTCTCTCTGTTGGCTGGCTGTAATTCCGGCTCGGGAAATTCTTCCGCAGCTTCCAGCAAGACTCAAAGCGCTGATTCCAGCGAACCCGTATCTGTGCGGTGGATTCAGCACCAGATTGAGTATGCAGACCCACTAAATAAGCTGGTGGACAAGTACATGGACGAGCACCCTAATGTCACCATTAATCTAGAGGTCAATGGTACCAACTATTGGGAAACCTTAAAATCCATGCTGGCTGCTAATGATGTGCCGGATATTTTTATGACCGACGGCTATAATGTAATGCGGTCTTATACCGATTATCTAGAAGACCTTTCTGATGAGGATTTTGTAGATGTGATCAAAGAGGAAGCTAGGCAGTGTGTGGATTTGGATGGACAGGTAGTCGGTCTGCCTACTGGTTTCCAGGGAAACGGTATGATTTATAACAAGAGAATTTTTGAAGAAAACAATATTGAAATCCCTACCACTTTCAGCGAGTTTAAAAGCGTGTGCGAAGAGTTGCAGAGTAAAGGGATTACCCCGATGATTAACGGCTACAAAGAGGGATACCATCTAGGCTTCTTCCTAGGTAGCATTGGTTATGCGCATATTCCAGATATGGAGGAATACAACAACCAGCGCTATGACGGCTCAGTGACGTTTGCGGGTCAGCCAGAATTGATGCGGTGCATTGATTTCCTGGACTATGTGTTGGAGCAGGGCAAAAACGATCCCTTAAATGTGGCTATGAGCGATGCCTGTACCCTCTTCGCTCAGGAACAGGCTGCGATGATGTTCCAGGGTGAGTGGACATGGGGAACTATTAAAAGCATCAATCCCGATATCCAGGCGGGTATGTTCCCAGTACCGGTTTCTGAGGTTGCTGAAGAAAACAAATTAACGGTTGATACTAACTGTTGCTGGCATGTTGCAAGGGTGGAAATGCCACTGAGGAAGCCAAGAAAATTTTGAATTGGATTGCTCTGAGTGATTCCTCGAAAGAAATCATGGAAAATGATTTCCAAATTACTCCCGCGGTAGAGGGCTGGGATTATATCGGCGACAATCCGTTCTCCATGGCTGCGTTTGAGGCTCTGCAGGAGAGCGATACTTACTGCTGGCCTTGGGCTCGTTGGCCAGACGGCTTCCGTGACGCCGCTGGACAAGAGTTACAGGAATATATTCTTGGCAATGTGAGCAAAGAAGATCTGTTGCCTGAACTTGATAATATTTGGGATAAGCTTACCTGATCAAAAAGTCAGCTGCAAATAAGAATGAAAACAGTTGAGGAACTTTGCAAAGTTCCTCAACTGTTTTAAAAAACACAGAAAAATTACCAGTAAGCTTCATAAGGAGATATGCTCTCGTGAAAGAAAGAAAAGATATTTTGGGCTTCACACTACCTGTTCTAATTCCTTACACTGCTTTTGTATTAATCCCAATTTTGATGAGTTTTTACTATTCTGCCTTGGATTGGAATGGTATCAGTAAATCCACTGATTTTATTGGAATTCAAAACTATATTGAATTGTTTCAGGATAAAACTATTTGAATTCATTGTTTTTTACTTTGAAATTTGCAATTTGCAATGTGATCCTTTCCAATGCTTTGGCAATTCTTTTTGCTGTTTGGGTTAGTGGAAAGGCTAGAATCAATAATGCGATGAGAATCTGCTTTTTCCTACCTAATGTTCTTTGCAGCCTGATCGTAGGGTTCGTTTGGATGTTTATTTTCAACCAGATGACCGCCTCTTTATACCAGCAAACAGGTTGGGGGATTTTTACTGCTAATTGGCTTTCTGATCCGAACCTAGCGTTTTTTGCCCTGCTGATTGTGTGCGTTTGGCAGGGAGTAGGCTACTATATGGTGATTTATATTGCTGGACTGAATAATATTGACTACTCTTATCGAGAAGCCGCCGCAATTGATGGTGCGAATAGGTTTCAGCAGTTTAGACATATCACACTGCCGCTTCTGATGCCATCTATTACGGTAAATCTGTTTATGTCCATTGCCAATTCATTCCGCTTATTTGACTTGAATTTGTCTTTAACAGATGGTGGTCCGGGGCGGGCTACCACTAGCTTGGCGCTGGATATTTACACCGAGGCTTTTGACAATAGTCGCATGGGCTATGGGTCGGCAAAGGCGGTAATATTCTTCTTGATCGTGATGGCGATCACATTTATTCAGGTAGGTTATACCAGAAAGAAAGAGGTGGAACTGTGATGGAAGCCGTAAAACGGAAAACCGCCTCTGTCATATCTAAAATAGTCGGGCTTCTTTTGGCTGCTGTTTTTATCTCACCTGTCATCATTCTTTTACTGAATGTTTGCAAGCCATTGGGAGAAATTTTATCCAATCCATTTTCCTTGCCGACAAGTTTTTACTTAGACAACATTGTTTATGTAATCGAAAATATGAACTATCCCAGAATGCTCGGAAATACTATTTTCTGCGCTGTGCTGGTGGTGGTTATTTCAGTGATTATCAGCGCTATGTGTGGTTATAAACTGTCACGCACTAATGATAAAAAGAGTAAAATTCTTTTATCGGTTTTAATGGCGGCCATGATGTTGCCTTTTCAAAGTATTATGTTGCCAATTTCAAGAAGTCGCAAATACTCTGCACCTAAATGACAGCTTGTTAGGTTATATAGTGATTGTAATTCCGTATTATGTTCCATTTGCTGTTTTTCTTTATCATGCTTTGTAAAGGGAATCCCTCAAAGCCTGGAGGAATCAGCGGTAGTGGATGGCTGCCCCCCGCTAAAAATGTTTTTTAAAATTATCTTTCCTTTGATGACCAATGTAACCGCCAGCATTGTGGTTCTGTTTACCCTATGGGTATGGAATGATTTCCTGCTCCCATCCATATTGCTTAGAAGCAGCGATAAAAAGCTTTTAACTACCTCGATTTTTTCATTTTTCTCCGCGTTCTATATGCGCTGGGATTACAGTTTAGCGGCCTTATTCTTGTCAATAACGCCTATCACAATTTTCTATTTGTTTATGCAAAAGTATTTCGTGTCAGGCATTGTAGCAGGTGCAGTCAAGGGCTGAGAGTGTTATGTGAGGTGTTACTTATGTATCAAACAATTTCGGAAGCGATCAACAGTGCCAAAAACCCATATTTTTATGTGGATGTAAAAAACGGAACTTATAATTGTGGAAATAAAGAGAGTTACTTTAGCGAGCATTTCCCGGATGACAATTTTACATTTGATGTTGGAAATAACAAAGCTCTGTGCAATATGAGTGAGTTTGGGGAAATCAAAAATTTGACATTTTACCGAAATAGCTATTTGTGTGACGATATTCCTGGTGTATGGGTAAGAAAGGATTTTTCTACCTCTGGTCCGTTGTCTTTCAGCATTTGTATGGATGGAGAGAGGTTAGATTTCAAAAAGTGGAATGGGAAAAGCGAATCGGATCTTTTAGATAATTTGTTCCCGCGTACCAAATTCACCAACGGATCAATCAAAGCCACTATTTTAGCATTTGCCCCCGTGGGAACAAACGGTGACCGGCTGAGAGCAATAGTCTATGGAATTTATCTTGAAAACATAAGCGAAAGAACGGTTGATTTAACCGTAGAAATGCCTCAATTTGGTTCTGAGAAGGATTGCTTTGCAACCCATGGAGTCAGTTGGCTTCCTGTTGAGGAAAGATTCGCGGAGGATCAGCCCTGTAAATTTCAGTTATCAGCCAGACAGTCAAAATGGATTTCTGTTGTGCTGTACGCACCGGGAGAATATCAAGACGCAGAGGCAGTTGTTAAAAAAGGGATGCTGTTTTGGCTGAACGAAACTCATGACTATTTGCGTAAAATTCTGGGTCGCTGACAATGCCAGGAGATCCGATGACAGCGTTTCTGTATGAGCGTGCTGTTTGCCAATGCTTAGGAGCAATAGCAATGAATCAGGAAGACCAAATCAGCGGCGCCAATTGGGGTTCTTATCCGGTTACCAGCCAGATTTGGATGAAAGATATGTATTATGCTTTTCTGCCGTTTTCCATTTTGGAGCCTGACCTATTCAAAAAAGGAATTTTGTGGTTTATAAAATATGGAATTCGGCCGAAGGGCGGAAGATTTGACGGCGGAGTATATCACTCGCTTACCAACTCATTATCCTCTGTTATTATGGCGGGGCTTTATTATGAATATACAGGAGATAACCATCTGTTTTTGTCTAATCCCTGGATTTATGAGAAGATGGAGGAAATCATGGTTCAGGTAATGGAACTAAAAGCGCCCGATGCGTGGCTGTTTCCCTCATTATGGATTTCCGATGCTTTGTCTCTTGGAAAATATCATACTGGAAGCAATGTGTTGGTTTGGAAAGCGTTTCAGGGTTTGTCCTTGATTGCAAGAAACGTGCTAGGCGATGAGATGAAGGCAAAGGAATATCAAGATATTGCACAGAGTGTTTTCTTTGATATTGAAAAATATATGACGCTTGACGGAAAATTCGGTCAGCAGTATTTAGAGGGAATCGGTGGATTAATGCCGGAAGAGCAACGCTTTTACCCAGTTTCGCACTATGAAAAAAAATATATTGGTCAAGTGATCCATCAGTTTCTTGAAGGTGTTATCAGCGATGGGAAAATTAATCTGCTAATGCACGATGGCGAAGAATCGGATACCACCTTGATGCCCTTTTATGGTTATCAGCGATATGATGCGCCTTCAGTGAGAAATTATGCCAAGTTTACTACCAGTTTTGAAAACCCTACCTATGGGGAACAGTGCAGGGGAATCACATGGGGAAATGAATCTGGGGCCACATTCCCAGGGTATACGACCGCATTTTTAGGTGTGGTTGATCAGGAAACTATGAATGGAGATAGAGGTTATTTAAGGGAATTAAAACGATTAGCCGATGCTGACGGTTCTTGGTGGTGGTGGCCTTATCCGTTAGGATCAAAAACTGGAGAGGTCGCCAGGTTGTATCATAACTGCGGTAAATGCGGCTGGGCGTCTGGAGTTTTCGCAGTTACTTTTCTGACTCAGATTCTCGGACTTCAATATTGTGGTGCCACGCAGAAGCTGATTTTTCGTCCTTTTTCACCCTGCAGTGATTTTACGTTTGAAGGCATTAGGTTGGGAAACGCTGTATTTGATGTGGACTATAAGCATTTAAAAAATCAGGCATCGATCCAAATTACTAATAGAAATGATTTTTCTATTGCGCTGGAGCTTGAAGTTATTTCAGATGGAGAAGCTTCTGTGCGACAGAAACAATTAGCAGTAAAAAACGAAGTTTATGGAGAGAGGTACAGTTGCAACAAGTTTAAAGCTGCAAAAAAATGAAACAGTTCAGGTGAACTTTTCCTGAGTTTAAAAATTTATACTCAAAAGAGATCGGATTTCGAAATCTAATTTATTCGAAATCCGATCTCACTTTTTATTTATGTAAAACAATTCTCTGAGATTATAATATGACAGCGTATGCTTATTTACGGTGGTAAAAGTTTTCTAAATATTGGTAATGATCCAGTGCAAGTTTAATTATTTTAGAGCGGCCCTTCAAGGATAGTTTTGTGTAAATATTGCTTACATAGTTTTTTACGGTCTGATGTCCAAGAAAGAGTGCTTCTGCAATTTCAGCATTACTAAAGCCCTTTGCTAATAGATAAAGTATCTGCTTTTCATGAGAACTGAGAGATTCCAATTGAGGCGGCTCAATTTGGTTTGAAGAAGTAAGATTGGCGTGTAGAAACGTGTGAAAAACAGCCGGATCGAAAAGGACACGGCCTGAGATTACAGCACGAATAGAAACAATCAGTTCTTGAGGCTCTATATCTTTGAGCAAATAGCCGACAGAACCATGTAAAATTGCTTGGTTAACAAATTCATCGTCGCCGTAAGTAGTAAGCATTATAATTTTAATTTCCGGCAGCCGTTGGTGAATTATTCTAACTGCTTCTACTCCATCCATGATGGGCATTCGGACATCCATTAGAATAAGGTCAGGTTTTAATTGGCCGGCTAAATCGACTGCTTCCTTGCCATTACCAGCAATCCCGATTACAGAAAGCTCTTTATCATCGTTTTCTAAAACAGACTTTAGGCTTGTTGCAAACAGCTTTTGATCGTCTGCGATAATAATCGTTATCATTGCGGACACTCCTTTATATAGGCGGTAAGGGCAACCGAGCAATAATAGTAAATCCGCCTAAGTCATGCTTGGTTTGCAAATTACCGCCTAGCTTTTCCAACCGCTCTCGAATTCCAGATAAACCAATACCCTCATGAACTACCGAGGTGCCTTGACCATTATCTTGTACGGAAATAGAAAGCAAGGAGTCTAAAACATAATAATGAATATCCACCTGGCTTGCGCGAGCATGCTTAAATGCGTTTAAAAGGGTTTCTTGAACGAATTTATAAATAAACCGGTCAATTTCTTCCGTATAGGATGAGGAAATATTGGTATAGGTCTGGGTGACCGTCATTCCCGTGATCTCTTCAAAAATACGAACCATCCGATTAATCGCCATTAGTCCCCGAATAGGGAGTTCTTCCTTGCGCAAACGATAGAGCACGTTTCTGGTCTCCCGAAGGCCCTCCTGCGCCTGATCTCTGGCAAGCACCAAAAGGTGGGTTAGTTCTTCGTTTTCAGCGCCGTTCTTTCGGATCGCGGATTCCATCAGCATTAGGATGTTAGTGAAAGTGTATCCTGTCAAGTCGTGCAGCTCTCGGGTGATACGCTTGCGCTCCTCGTCAATAGAGCGTTTTTCAATGTTGCTGGTCTGGTGCTGAATATTTAAATTAGCACTGGTCAATCTTTGCAGGCTGATAGTGAGAGTATTGATATCCATCTGCAATCGGTTTCGAAAAATAGCCTGCATTTTTAAAAAATCCAACAGAACAGCCAGCAAAACAAGAACGGCTAATACGCAGATTCCCTCAAGCCAACCGCTTTGTGGAAGCTGATGATCCCAACGTGGATGCGGAATGATCAGTAATCCGGTCATTGCGGCCAAAGCCAACGATAAATAGCGGTTAGTGGGCAGGCGGGAAAACAAAAAAATATCGATTAGCAGTGAAGCGCCGAAAATCAGAGGAATCAAAACGTCATATGCGATGGGGTAGCATATTAGAAAGATAATAACAATTCTAGTAATAAAAATGGAGAAGTTTTGCCGCAAGGAAGTAAAGGCTGAACAAGGCGCAAAAATAATAGACGGTAAAGCATACAAAAAAGTAGATGTTGGCTGAAAATGAAAATTTGTTCGCGGCTAGTTGCTGCAAGATCAGAGAACAGGACAAAAGAGCCGCGCCAATATTAAAAGAATATGACCACAACAGCTTTTTTACCCGCGTCATGTCCAAAATTCACACCTCCGTTGCTCTTTTGAATAAAGATTTCATAAATCCTATTACTATTATAGCATAACATACTGAAAAAGTAATAACCAGATTCTTGGATGGTACTTTTTGATTACCGTAGTCATCTTGTCTGCAATTGGGACTAACCGTATAATAAAATCAACAAATTCGACACTACAATTTGTGAGGAGGATATCCAAATGGACTGGACCAAAGAAAAAGTAGATTATTATGCCGAGGAGTTTAAGAAGCTGAATACACCGCTGGTGTGGGATGCGCTGTACGTGGAATATGGCTATCGCAACCAAATCCTGCGACATCAGGTTAAGCCGATTCTTCGGAATATGCAGGTGGCAGGTCCTGCCGTAACAGTAAAAGGAACCGCTCGGGTCACCCCTATGGAGGATGAATTCCGCAAGCCGGCCCCGGTCCTCTGGGTGGTATGTGGACCCGCGTGGCGGATATGATTACGCCCGGCTGTGTTGTTCTGGTAGACGCAGGTTACACAGAGGTTGCCGTTTTAGGGGATATCTTCGCGACTAGTTGGAAGTATGCTGGGATGCAAGGTTTGGTGTGCGACGGTCCAGTAAGGGATTCTTTCGGGTTTTTAGAGGAGGATATCCCGCTGTTCTGTACTCATACCATGCCGATCTGTGCGGAAGGGCATTGGCAGATGACAGAAGGAAATGTGCCGCTTTGGCTGCATGGCCAGCTTGGCGAGGTTAAAGTGGAGCCGGGTGATTACATATTCGGCGACGCTGACGGCGTTCTGGTGATTCCTCAGGATATGATCGACAAGGTTCTGGCGAACGCTAAACAGCGTGCGGAGAACGAGAAGAAAAACAAAGCGGACATCCGGGCGGGAAAGACAGCCCGGCAGATCTGGGAGGCAGACGGTCACAGCGGTATTTTAGAAGACTAATGCCGTTTGAATAGACAGAAAAGAGAGGAGTTAAGAAGACCATGAAAAGACAACTGGCACTAATCCTTGCGGGCGTACTGGCCTTATCCTTGGTAGGCTGTTCCGACCAAGGCGGCGGTTCTACGGTTTCCCAGGAGGGAGAAAGCTCTCAGGCTTCCGTTGCATCTTCTGAAGGAAGCGGAGAGACCCAGGAAATTGTGTTCTGGAACCATGAAACTGACACTCCCCGAATGACAGCTATGCAGAGCGTGTTGGATGCATTTAACGAATCCCATCCGGGGATCAGCGTCCGGCAGGAGGCAGTAACCTGGGATGACGAACAAGCAAAAACACTGCTTGCCATCTCTACCAACAGCACACCTGATTTCAGCCAGACGGTGGAAGCCAATTGGACACCTGCCTATTTAGCAGGAGGCCTCACTCCTGTGGATGAAATAATTGAATGGTAGATGAAGAGCAGCAGTATCTAGAAGGCTGCAAGGACATCTATTTACAGGAGGGACATTATTGGGCGGTACCATATGCCTCTACCTGCGGAAAGCTGATGTATCGTCCCAGTTTGCTGAAGGAAGCCGGATACGATGCGCCGCCTCAAACTTGGGACGAGTTGTTAGATATGGCGAAGACATTAAATAAGGATACTGACGGCGATGGGACTATCGACATTTATGGAGTAGGCATTACTGCCTCCCGCAGTAGCATTACTCAGGAGACTTTCTTTAACCTGCTTCATTCTGCCGGAGGAAACTTGTACGACGAGGATGGAAACGTGGACTTTGATAATGAAATCACGCTGAAAACTCTGGAATTCTATAAAGAATTATGTCAGTATACGGTGCCTTCTTACGCTGCCTGGGGCTGGGGGGAGTATGAGATGAACTGGGCCGCCGGCGAGTTTGCTATTAACCCCTGGCTGAGCCCCAACCTGGCGGACTTCTATGCAAATGAAAACTATGACATCGCCTCCGCGCCTCTTCCTGCGCCGGAGGGAATAGAGCCCGGTGGAAACTTTGCAGCTCACCATGGTTTTATGGTGTTCAAATCCGCTGCGGAAGACGAGGAGCACTGGGCGGCTGTTAAGGAATTCTTCTCCTTTCTGATGCAGCCAGAAAACAACTGGAACTGCACAGTCGCCTGTGCCCCCGGACATATCGGCCCGGTAACCCAGTCCTTAACTGATTTAATCGCCGAAGGCTATTACAATAAGGAATATTTCCCGCTGGAAAACTTTGACTATTCCGATGGCAGCGAACAGAGAGAAACCTTTGAGACCTTTATGGAGGTATTCCCCACTGCGGTGGCAAAAGGTTATTCTCCTGGCTATAAATATGGCTTGAACAATACCAGCCTTGGCGATATCTACAATTCTTACGTGGTTGCGGATATGATCCAAAAAAGTGGTTTTGGAAAACGCTGATCCCCAGGAGACCTTGACTTGGCTCAGAAACAGATGGAGGATATCTCTGCAAGTACCAATCAATAAATGTGTTTTGTGGGCGGAGGGCTTTTCAGCTTTCCGCCCATTGCGGAAAGAATGGTGAACAATGAAGCAGAATCAAAAAATAGGGTATCTTTACCTGCTTCCGCTGGCAATCCTGGTAGCGGTATTTATGATTTACCCCTTCTTCAATGGGATGTTTCTATCCCTGTTTTCTACCAAATATGGTTTCGGCGATTTAACTTTTGCGGGATTTGATAACTTTATCAAAATTTTTCAAGACGAATATTTTTGGACAGCGGCTAAGAATTCTCTTATATGGGTATTCTTCGGATTAATTCTAAGCAGTACCATCCCCATGGCGATCGCGTTGTTTTTAAATAGGCAATTCCATGGGAAACAGGCGGTTTTAAGTTCAATGATGGTTCCTTGGATTACTCCTGTGGTGGGCTTAGCCTTGATAGTACGTTGGTTTTTAGAGCCTAACTTGGGTTTAATAAATAACGCACTAAGAAGCTTGGGAATCCTGCACGATCAAATTAATTTTTTTGGATCCACTGATCTGGCTATGCCTACTCTAGTGTTTCTAAATTTCTGGCAGTTTTGCCCTTTTGGAGTCCTTTTAATGCTGTCTGTTTTTAGTACGATAGATAATGAACAGAAAGAAGCCATGAGGGTAGACGGCGCTGGCCCTTGGAAAATACTCACTAAGCTAATTATGCCTCAGTCCGGCTCTATGTTGACCTTTATGCTTTTCTTTGGCATTGTGCTCACCTTTAACAATTATTCCATTGTTTACTTGACCACCAAAGGCGGCCCATCCATGAGTACATACACAATCCCAATGCTGATCTATGAAAGGCCTTCAAAGAATTTAATTCCGGCGAAGCCATGGCGGTTGCCGCCGTTATGGGAATCACTTTGATCGCTGTGGGCTTTTTGTATTTTAAATTCTGTTATAAACCACAGGAAACTTGAGGAGGCTTTTTATGAAACAGAATGATGCGGCCGCTGCCAAGCGGTTAAAAAGGCAGAAAGACATATTAAAAAAGGTCGCCGTAGCGCTTGCTTCTATTTTACTGCTAGTGGTATTTTTAGGACCTTTTATCTGCGTGATTTCCGCTTCCGTCCAGGAGGAGCAGACCATTAAACTTGGGGCATTTACCCTGATCCCCCACGACTTTACCTTACAGCATTATCAGGATATTCTCGCGGGAGGAAACGGCGTAGTGGGATTTTTGCAGTATATTTGGAACAGTGTTAAAGTTGCTGTTTGTGTGGGGCTTTTGAGTAGCGTGATCTCTATCATTGCAGCTTATGGACTGTCCCGTTACCAGTTTAAGGGGAAAGAAGCTATTGCTAAAAGCCTTTTATTCTCCTATGCGTTCCCAACCATCCTTTCCTTGCTGCCGGTCTACACATTAATGGCGAAAACCGGTTTGGCCGATACGCATTTGGGTTGATTTTAGTACATACAGCGTTGGTGGCTCCCTTCTGCACCTGGCTGCTGCGATCTTTCTTCGATTCCATTCCTAAAGAGGTGGAAGAGGCAGCAATGATCGACGGCGCTGGACGGCTGAAAACCATCTTTTTTGTGTTGGTCCCCTTGGTGGCGGCTGGTTTATTGGCTGCGGGAATGTACGCTATCATCTATTCCTGGGGCGAGTATATGTTTTCATCTATTACCATTACTACTGGTGCCCTGAAGCCTATTCCATTAGGGCTTTCTACCTTTGTGGGTCTGACGGATATGCGCTGGGGACGTGTGCTGGCGGCTTGTACGTTGAATTTTATCCCGATTTTGATCTTGTTTTTACCGTTGAGCAAGACCTTCCTAAAAGGATTTATGGCTGGTGCGGTCAAGGCATAAGGAGGAGACGATATGGAAAAGAAAACCCTTCGAGTAGGCGTGGTAGGCTTGGGACAGATCGCTCAAATGGAATGGCTGCCCTACCTTCACGAACTGGGTGAATATACTCTCTGCGCGCTATGCGATGTTTCCTCATCGCTGGTGAAGCAAATGGCCAAGCTCTGGAATGTGCCCGGCATGTATACCGATTGGCGGGAGATGCTGAAAAAAGAGAGACTTGACGCCTCGTAGTGCTGACGATTAACCATACGGAAATATGTGTGGCAGCGGCCGAGGCGGGGTTGCATTTATTAATAGAAAAACCTCTTTGCGATAATTTAGAGCAGGCTGAATTGATTCGACAGGCGGTAGTAGAAAACCATGTGACCCTAATGATTGGAGAAATGAAGCGGTATGACCCGGGTTATCTTTTAGGGAGAAACCTGATCCGGAATATGAAAGGCTTAAAATTGATACGATTCCGGGATTATTGCGACGGCCTTCGGAGGTCCCAAGACGAAATTATGCCGGTTCACATAGCCAGCGATGTTCCAGAACTGTTACGCGAGAGAAACGCTAGGGAACATCGGGAAGCCATGATCCAGCTTACTGGAGGAAAGGACCCCGATTTGGTGGAAACTCTATTGATGGGAGGCGTTCACGATGTGGACCTGTTGCGCGATATCTGTGGCGAGCCGGAAAAGGTAGACTACTGCGATATTTGGAACAATGGTGCCGATCTATTGGCGCATATGACTGTAAAAAACGGCGCCAGGGCGGTGCTTGAAGTTGGAAAAGCCCAACACAAATGGTTTGACGAGGAAATTACCGCTTATGGCGAGGAAGCAACGGTTTCTATCCGGTTTCCTAATCCTTATTTGAAAAACGCGCCTACCCGAGTTGTCATAAAAGAGCATTGCGGAACCGGATATCAGGAAAGGGAACTTGCCGTTTCCTATGACGAAGCTTTCCGCAGAGAACTTTTCCATTTTTATGATTGCGTGGTAAGCAAGAGGCTTCCCGATACTTGCATTGAGGAAGGAACGGCAGATATCCGTTTGATTCAGAAAATTTTTTCAGCTTATCGCCAAGGCGGAAAGGAAGAAATAAAATGAAGGTTATAGACTGCCATGCGCATCCGCCTAGGAAGGGATATCCTGCTATTGATCCCAGACCCTACATTTTTCCTCAGTCTGATGAGGATAGAGATGTTTTGTTGGAACGGGAGGCCCGAGAGCTCCTGGCTAATATGGATAACTATCAGGTAGATCAAAAAATTATGCTGGCGTTTCCCCCCGATATGGAACATGAATTTCATTATGGGGAATTCAATGTAAAAACCGGCGTCACCAGCTATACTTCCCATCAGTGGATTTCCCTTCTTGTCAAACGGTATCCAGGCCGATTTGCCGGCTTCGCTTGTTTAAACCCGCTGGAACCTGGCGCGCCGGCGCAGTTGGAACGCTTAGTGAAGGAAGACGGATTTTGTGGAGTGAAAATCCATCAAGCCCACTACAATTTTCCGGTAAACGATCAAAGGGCATTTCCGTTTTATCGAAAATGCGCCGAACTGGGGATTCCGGCGGCCTTTCACACCGGTTTTTCCTTGGGAAGAACCATTGATCGGCTGATTCCCACTATGCCCCTATTGCTGGATGAACTGGCTTACGAAATCCCAGAGTTGACCATTATTATGTGCCATGCCGGCGGTACCTGGTATCAGGAAGGCGTTTTGGTGGCGTTAAGGAATGAAAATATTGTCATCGATCTGTCCTCGGTACCTTGGATGTGCCGGTATATGGTCTATCCTGAGATTGACCGGCCGGGGTGCTGAAAAGATTAGTGGAGATGGTTGGACCGGATAGGCTGATGTTTGGTACCGACAATGCGGATGAAGACATGAATTTGGAATATATGAAGGCTTTTGGTCTGGAGAAAGCTACTTTGGAAAAAATTATGGGCGGCACGGCGGCAAGGCTTTTAAAATATAGCGAAAGGGGAATTTAGTGTGAATTGTAGCAATGATCATGAATTATTTGTTTTTATGAGAGAGCAGCTCTCGTCCTCACTCCTTTCAGATGCTCTGGATGAAATAGGATTACGGGCTCAGACCATGCGGGAGAACATCCGTCCTTGCTGGCGGAGTGCGGTAGTAGTGGGGAGAGCCCATACCGCCGCATACGCAGGCGTATACGACGTGACGACCAAACGGGATCCAGCCAATGCATTGACCTTAATGGATTCCCTGCAGCCTGATGAGGTGGCTGTGCTAACAGCGAACGGCTCTTCTAACGGTACCCTTTGGCTGAGATGATGAGTATTGCGGCTCAAAAGTTAGAAGTTGCGGCGTGGTTGTGGACGGTTTGCTGCGGGACGTAAAAGAAATAGAGGATTTACAGTTCCCGGTGTTTGGACGAGGCGCCCGTCCGTTAACGGTAAAAGGAAGAATGCGTTTGGTAGCCCATAATGTTCCCGTGGATTGCGGAGGAGTGCTGGTAAGGCCTGGAGATGTGGTTTTCGGTGATTTGGATGGAATAGTGGTGGTACCGAAAGAAAATCTGGACGACGTGGTTTCCTTGGCGGTCAGTTTGCGAGACAAGGAGAATGACACCCGGGAAAAGCTGTTATCCGGTATTTCTATGGGAAAACTGTAAAATGCAAGAAGAAAGGACATTCCGATGGTGGATTTAAAGAAATTCTCCGGCGAGCACCTGACGATCGCGCTACACCGGGGAGAAGTTGACGACCCGCCCATTCGTGATTGGGCGGAACGGTTTTACGAGGATACTGGAATTACTATTGACGTGATTGACGTGAAGCCCCAAGAATATCTGTGTCAGCTGATGGCCGGAGGGCGGAATAGAAAATCGCCCTACAATTTGATCGCTTCTGCTCCAATTTGGCTAAATCAGCTTGTGGTTCCCGGCTACTATGAGGATTTGGCTTATCTGTATGCCAACCGGGAGCTGACAATGGAAGAAACGGTTTACGGGATGGAAAATGATTTCTTTAAAAATTACATGGAGTATGCAGCTTGGTATGATCCGGAAAGCCAGATGCCGAAAAGCGGGAAAGACAGTATGCTGATGGCCGTTCCCGGAACACATACCGGTTGCCAGATATTGATATGCAGGACAGACATATTAAATCAATACGGCTTACAAATCCCGGAAACATGGGAAGAATTTAATGAAGTAGTGAAAAGGATCTCACAGCCGAAAAAAGGTTTCTACGGTACCAGTTTGTGTGGAAACCGACTGGGAGCTTTGCCAATTATAGATTGGTATCCCCGCCTGACCTCCCAGGCGGCAGGCAATTCCGGGGAACGGTTGGAGAAAGAAATCTTCGTTCCTGTGCTTTGAGCGAGGAGGGAATCCGCGCTTATGAATGGATTTTAGACATTCTACCTTACACGCCTGATGATTATATTCATTATACGTTAAAAGATGGAGAACGGGATATGCTGCAAGGGAAAATCGGCATGCAGATCAATACCACCGCGTTTGTGTTTCCAGACGTTTACTGGGATTCTCAACGTTCCCAGGTAGCGGATCGTATCGAGGCTGTTCCGGTACCCGGAGTGGGAAAATACCGCGGCGTGGCTTACGGGGGAGGCTGGGCGTGGTCCATTATGGCGGCTGAGGAGAAAAAAGAGGCCGCCTGGCTGGCTGCCCAATATTTCAGTTCCCCGGAATTTGATCAATACCGATGCATACGCTATGGCATCACGCCGATCCGCCGGAGCACTATCCGAAATGACACGGTCAGAAAGGCGCAACCATGGGTTGGTTGCCTGGAAGATATTATTGACCATGCTGTAGAGCCGGAGTATTTTTATTTGCCCGAAATTTACCGGATCGCAGATATTATTAACCGGCACCTCACCCAAGGCATCGCGGCCCAGAGGCCGGCTGAGAAGGTGCTGGCGGAACTGGATCAAGAGGTTAATGAGCTTTTGCGGCTGGGTGGATGGCAATTATAGTTTATAGTGTAAATAAAGAGTAGAAATGGACCTATAAACTCTTTTATTAGGAGGTGCCCTATGGAAGATGATATACTCCATAAACTTTTAGAATCTCGTCTTATTGCTATCGCACGCGGAATTCCCAATAGCCATATAGAAGCCGCAGTAGAGGCCCTTTTGCAAGGAGGAATCCGATGCGTGGAAGTACCATTTTCTCGGCAAGGGGAAATAGACACATTAGAAGCCATTAAACTGTTAAAAAAACGGTTTGGAGATCAGTTGCTTCTTGGTGCAGGGACTGTTACAAATCCCAACCAAGTAGAGGTTGCCGCAGCCGCTGGCGCGACTTATATAATTTCTCCGGACTGCCAAAAAGAAGTAATTGAACGTACAAAGGAATTAGGCCTTGTCTCTATGCCGGGGGCGTTTTCCCCCACAGAGATCAGCGCCGCTTATCGATGGGGCGCTGATATTGTAAAAGTATTTCCCGCAGATTCTGTTGGCCCTGCTTATTTTAAAGCTATAAAAGGGCCCTTGCCGTATATCCCCCTTGCCGCCGTTGGAGGCGTCACGCCGGAAAACGCGGCGGATTTTATTAAGGCCGGGGCTGTGTCCATAGGAATCGGGAACCACCTTTTAAATAGGGAACGTGTGCTAGCCGGCGCATATGACGAAATTAGAGACACGGCTGTTGCTTTTTGTGCGCGCGTTCAACGTTAACAGCGGAGGGAATAAAATGAATGTGATTACCGTTGATTCGGGCACCACAAACACGAGGGCTACCTTGTGGAAAGATGATTGCCCAATGTATACAGCTTCAAGACCAGTTGGTGTGCGGATGACAGCAATAGAGGGAAATAATAATGCATTAAAGCAAGCGGTAAGCCAGGTGATTCAAGAAGCGCTCAGTTATGGAAATAAAAAAGCCCCGGCAATATTACTTGCATCGGGAATGATTACTTCTGGACTTGGACTTGTAGAAATCCCACACCTTTGCGCACCGATAACCTTTGATAGATTAGCTAAAGGAATCATTAAGAAAAAAATCGAAGGTTTGAATTACGACCAGCCTATTTATTTTATTCCTGGGATTAAAAATACCGATCAAAAAATTAGTCTAAGTTCTTGTAGCGCGATGGATGTTATGAGGGGCGAAGAAAGTGAAACCGTAGCAATGGCAGTATTGTCCAATAGCTTAAAATCATCAGTCTTTGTATTGCCAGGCTCTCATACTAAATTCGTGCTTTTGGGTGAGAACGAAGAAATTCAAGGTTGCTTTACCACATTGGCGGGAGAATTGTTATCAGTTTTGACCAGTGATACGATATTAGCCAGTTCTTTAGATAAAAAATTTGCAGATGAACTAAACCGGGAGGCTCTATTACAAGGCGCGTTGGATGCACAAAAATGGGGTCTAACAAAAACAGTCTTTGGTGTACGTGTCTTAGACCTTTTTTCTGATGTGGATCGACAGGCCAGGGCCAATTATTTGCTGGGTGCGGTAATTGCTGAGGATTTGAAAGCATTGCGAGTCAGAGAACTTAGTTGTGAAGGCTCTGTAATCATTGGTGGAACATCCCTATTGGCCGATGCCTTTGAGATTGTTTTTTTGAATGCTTCGGATTTGGGCGGGCATGTAAAGCGTATCGAAGGAGAAGCCGCAAAACATCTGTCAGGGAAAGGTGCCATGATTTTAGCGAGACGAGCTGGTATATTTTGATACAGGGCCGAAATTTAGAACTCAAAAGTGAGACAATCCAGATTTCGGCCTCTTTTTCTATGCCAAAACCCCAGCGTTTAAGCCATTTTTCGAGGATTATCTCATTTTATAGAAATGGGACATCGAAAAGCAAAAAACAGAAAAATAGGTTGTAAAAACAATCAAATGTATTTATTCTGGACCCGGAATTCTCATTCTAATGAGGATGATAACTTGTTTTGTTGAAGTTCTGGCCTTTTTATTAAGAGCAAATCTGCGAACAAAGTTCGACATAAGGCCCAGTATGGGAGTAACAAAGGTTGGTGTCTTATTTTAAGTGGTATCTTTTCTTTTAATACTTCCCCTTAAAAACAAAGAATTTGTTGCACGATCACAACAGTTTTTTGTTTTTATATAAGCTTTTGTTGTTAGATATTGAAAATTCAGTAAAAATACAGTAAAATTATTACATATATACTAAATTTTTGTGCTTTCGATATCATTTTAAATGACATAAGGTGACCAACCATGACAGAAAAAGATCCGATAACTCCTAAAGGCTATGTTCAGGAATTCATTGAAGTCTTAAAAGCTGAGATTGAAGAGCTTAAACAATCAAAAGATAACAATATTATCTTGATGAATGGTATACTCTTTGAAAGCAAAAATGGGTACAACATATACCAATTTGACACTAAGCAGCCATTTTCTCCTCAGGACAATGTAGTGTACAAAATAGTGACGAGTTCTGCTCAATTCGATTGCGAATATGTCTCATCCGACAACTGTCAAGTTCTTTTGAAAACATTTCGCCCCCTATCTTTGAGCCAAGAAATAAAACTCTTTCTCGACCGTACCGCTCTGCCTGAGAAACTTCTGCAATGTTTTCAGGAGAACCTGCACAACGCCGATCAGCGGTATGCGATGCGGCGCGGCTGTTTAATGGCCAGTTTCAAGCCGGTACGAAATCTTTACCGGGCTTAGCGGGATATAGTCGGGTAAACGAATATCAGAAAGCTGCTGTAGTACATTCATTTCAGGGTGACACCATCATTTGGGGCCTCCGGGTACGGGGAAAACGCATACAATAGCGATAGCGATCAATGAACAAATAAAGCGGGGGCGTCGCGTCCTGCTGCTTTCTCATGCAAATACTGCGGTAGATGGCGCAATGGAAGAACTGGCGGATCTTCTCCATGATGAGCCTGTTTATACAGAAGGCCATTTGGTTCGAATGGGCGCTTCACAACTGGATAAGTATCCGATGCTATCCTTGGATGAGGTTATTCGGACAAAATCAGAGGAGCTTGCCAGTCAAATAAAAGATCTTGAAATAAAATTACTGCCGATGCAAGACAAACTTTCCGATTTTTTGAAAATACAAGCTATGCGGGATGGCTGCAGGCAAAAGCAGAGTAATTTGTCAGAGAAAAAAACAATATACAACCAGCAGGAGAAAGAACTTAAGCAATATATGGCAGAGATTGGGCGAGATGAAACGACGTTACAATCTCAGAAAGCAGAACTATCCCGGCTGGAAACCAAAATGTTTCAAACCAGGCGTACAAAGCAGAAAATTTTATCAGCCAGGCAAAAGATTTATAAAGTTGAAAATTCTTGTGAAGAAAGGCGAAATGCCATCAAATTGCTGCAAAGCAAGCAACCTGCCCGTTCTTTGGAAATTGCCGATTTGGAGAAAATTATACTATCCGAAGCATCGGCAATCGAGTCTGCACTCTCGACTGTCGGGCTTACCGAGTCAACCCTAGAAAAAGAAATCAGAGAGCTGGCCAAGAAGATAGATGCGATTGAACAACAAATCAGAGAGTTGGAGCGGCTTATCGCTGCTGTGCGCAAGCAGGTGATCGAAGAGGCGGCAGTAATCGGCGCGACGCTGTCGATGACGTATATGTCTACCGATTTGCAAGTACAACAATATGACGCGCTGTTCATCGACGAGATCAGCATGGCTCCATTACTGCCTATGTTTTTCGCAATGGGCCTGGTCAGTTCATCCTGCACCCTGATTGGAGATTTTTTACAGCTTCCTCCAATCGGCACACAAAGTAAAAATGAATTGCTGAAAAAGTGGCACAATAGAAGCTTTTTCGATATTATTGGAATGAACTCGGTGGGCAAAGCCAGAAGCAGTGAATTCGTGAAACCGTTGAGCATTCAATACCGCATGAACCCTGCCATTGCTGCAATCCCCAACAAGTTGTTTTATGGAGACATTTTGCAAAGCGGAGACAATACGAAGACCAGGGTTCTATCCGATCAGTGGGTGCAGGATCAGCCGTTGTTTTTAGTGGATACTTCAGAGGGCGCTCCATGGATGAATCGAGGGCCTAATGGCAAAGTCGGTGTAATTTGTATCATGCAACACTGGCAGCGGCTATGGCGCAAGACTATTTAGCGAATGAAACACAGGATGGTAAAGAGATCACGGTTGGTGTCGTCGTTCCGTATCGCTCGCAAAAGGACTTAATTAATGATATTTTAGATGAATCTTTGGGGAAAAACAGCCCGGCAAGAAAACGAATCGAAGTAAATACGGTACATAGTTTTCAGGGTGGAGAAAAAGATGTTATCATCTGCGATTCTGTAGAGAGCGAAGGTACGGATGCAAAATGGTTCTTTTTTGACGACGGCAGCAGGAATAACCAGAGTGCTCCGCTCATGTTGAATGTCGCGGTCACACGGGCAAAATCTAAGTTCATTTTATTGGCAAATGTGAAATTCGTACAACAGAATTTCACAGGGCATATTTTCAAGGATATGCTGGATATTCTGCATCAACATGGAGTAACGTTATCCGTTTCTGAGTTGGGAATTGGTTTCCAGACTACAGATGAAGAAAATGAAATCAAGCGGTTGAGTGAAGGAGTGCCAGTTGAAGAACTGGGGCAGTATAATCAAAATAGTTTCTGGGCCAAAGTGATTCCGGATTTAAAAAATGCCAGTAAGCGAGTGATCATTTTCTGTCCCTTTGTCCGAGAAGGACGAATTGAAGTTTTACTGCCTATATTTAAGAAAATCATCGAAGCAGGCGGAGAGGTAATCGTCTATACTCGGTCGGTAAGCGAACATGTAAGGCTTTATCAAAAGAAGGCCCGAGACTTGATCGATAATTTGCGAAGGGAAGGAGTCATCGTACGGATTCGCAAAAATATGCACGAAAAGGTAATACTGATTGATGACACCCTGGTTTGGCAAGGCAGCTTAAATTTGTTGAGTCACAAATCCACTAAGGAACAAATGCAGCGTATGGTAAGTAAAAAGGTGCAGAAAGAGGTTTCCGAACTGCTCGACTTGAATGATTTTAAGAAAATTAAGGTGGCCGATGATCCGGCAATGAGATGTGAATTCTGCAAGGGTTTGTTGGTAAAAAGGGCAAGCGTAAACGGAGATTTTTATGGCTGTACATCTTTCCCAGACTGCGGTTTCACAAAGCCTCTGTAAGGTTCAGGGTCAATAGAGGGCTGAATTTGAGTTCAAAAATGAGACAATCCAGATTTCGGCCTATTTTTCTATACTGAAAACCAAGGATTTAAGTCAATTTTTCAAAGTTGTCCCACCGTGGGTGTCCAACCTCCAAAAGAGCAAACCAGGAAGCTTTCCCACCGGAAAAATAAGTTTTTAACAGAGCAAGCGAATGGCTGAGGAAAACAGGAACATTGGAGCCGATCATGGGTACTACGCAATGAAAACCCGGCAATTTTCCTTGCCAGTCGATAGGCTTCAGGTTTGAAGGAACCTCCGATCAGGTGGCCATTCAGGACGTCAGGCTTTTTCCACAAAACTGCTCCGCCATTGCTGTTTACCCGGAATTAATATAGGAAGAACCCTCTGTGCTCCTTATGGACATAGGTGGCTGGACTGTGGGCTCATGCGCTGGTCAATGGAATCCCGAACGCTTCCGCCTGCCGGAGCCTGGAGTTAGGCATGATCCGCTGCATCGATGAAGCGAAGGAACAGGTCCGCCGGGAGACAGGCTTGTCCGTTACCGACGCCCAGGTGGAACATGTGCTGGCAAACCAAACCAAATCGGTTTCCCGGTTCGCCCGTAACATACTAGATTGTATCCATCATGTGAGGCTCTTGAAAAGTTGGGAAATTCCCGTGATTTTTGAAAAAGAGGGAATAGACGCCTCTGATATGAACAGCGAGATGATTCTGACCTGATTGAGTGCCTTTGCCCAGGCGGAAAGCGAATCTATCAGAAGTAACATTACGAAAGGAATCCGAATGGGTTATCGTCAGGGACGTTTTTCCTTTCGATATGTCAATTTTCTTGGATATCGCAAAGGAGCAGATGGTCAGCCTGAAAATCATCCGGAAGAAGCCAAGACTATCCGAATGATTTTTGAGAACTTTCTCAATGGGAGCAGTATGGATGATATCAAACAATGCTTAGAAAGTACAGGAAGACTCGGGAACTGCTCTCCTCAGAAAATCTAAGCTTAGAAGAATACTCCGAAGCCTTAGTATATCGAATGATTGAAAGGATTACGGTTCTGTCCAAAGAGAAAATACAAATCCGTTTTGCAGGCGGATATGAAATGACACAGCCACTGCAATAAAGAACAGGTACAGAGAAATGCTGGCAGCCTTTGCTTCTCTGCGGGTCTAGAGACATTTATGTGATGGTTAACGGAGTGGAATTGGGGGGCTTGGCGATGTCCTGGGGATTTTTGGGGACGAAGAGGTCATCTGAATTCAGAATGGTGGAATGATACTAACAATTAATATTGGTTTATTAAAAACATGGGAAATAGCTTCTGGAAGAAGCTGACTCGAAAACAATTATCTTGGTACAACTACTTTCCATAAGCTGCTTTTTGTAAGTAAATGCGGAATTTCCACCTGACTTTTCAGGTTGGGAACGCCGCTTTTTCATTTATTACTTTTTTCTATAGTGAAGATTAATTCTGGTTTCTGATTATTTAAAGCTCTTTTCAAACTAAATTGGATAATAGATGGGATCTTTTATAGTAGAGGCTTAAATTTAGAACTCAATTATAGGACGCTTCAACTTTTTTCTGAGAGTTACTTTAGAATTTTACTGAAATGACAATATGACTTCCAGCACTAAAAAAATAATTAAAACTAATATATAATAATGCTTTTTAGGGGGCTATAAATGATGCGCCCGTATAAAACCACTCTACACAGATAGAGGTTCTTGCGCCGCCTTGAGAAGCAAAGGTTCGTATCTCGCACATAGACCACAATTTACTGGTAGGATCCTGAAGGCGAATCCGTATCCAGTGCATTTCCTGTGATTGAGTATATATAATGTCATCTAGTACTAAATTTGCAGAAATCGTAAAATTGTTATTGGTCTGGACATCCATCGCACTATCATAAATGCTGACGCGTCGTATATCTGCCAAAACAGAGGTGCCAGTAGTGGTGGGCTGAATAGAAAGCCTAAGACTTGAAGCAGTGGTGGATTGTGCAATCAAAGTTAGATTTTCTAATGGGATGCGTAATGTACTTCCTATTGTGGAGAGATCCGCATTATACGTTTCTGTATTAGATTTCAGATTCGGACTGATAATGCTTTGAGTGGAAGTAGTAAAACTGAGAATATATTTCGTTTTGGTATTTTCCACTTCGATGATTTTCGGAGTTTCTCCTGAGGCTCCTTGGGGCCCTGTATCACCTTTTACACCAGAAGGCCCAGTGGCACCTTGGTCTCCTTGAGGTCCGGTAGGACCAACAGGAACGACGAAATCCAGAAGGACACCGGTTTCCGTAGAGCTGGCAGTTACCGCAGCTGAGCTTCCAGAAGAAACAGAACCAATTTCCACCGTAGGGGTAGCGCCAGTCGGACCTTGAGGTCCAATAGGCCCTGTATCACCTTTTACACCAGCGGGACCCATAGGGCCTTGCTCACCTTGTGGACCTTGGCAGCCAGAATCTCCTTGCATACCTTGGGGTCCGGTTACACCTTGCGGTCCTTGTTCTCCCTGTGGTCCCTGTTCACCCTGCGGTCCACGATCGCCTTTTTCCCCCTTGTCACCCTTAGGTCCAGCTGGACCTGCTGAACCGGTATCACCTTTCGGGCCCACAGGACCGGTATCACCTTTCGGGCCCATAGGTCCAGGATTCCCCTGAATCCCCTGAGGACCCATAAAACCTTGGTCTCCTTTGGGACCCATATCACCTCGAACTCCTTGAGGTCCTTGAGGTCCTTGAATACCGGCCATCCCACGAGGACCAGCTGGGCCAGGACACCCTTGTTCTCCTTTAGGTCCTTGAGGTCCTTGCGGGCCTCTCTCTCCCCTGGCCTTGAGCCCTTGCGGTCCGGGGATTCCCTGAGCCCTTGAGGACCAGTATTTCCTTGAACAAACACATAATTCTCTCCTGATGAAGAACAGGGACAATATCTGTTAGAAGTATATTTATTATAGTAATCCATATCAGAGATGACTCCTTTTCAGAATTTTCTAAAATTAAGGCAACGGATAAATTTTTTATTCCCTTGAATTAGAACTTTCATTTATTTTCTCATTTAGACGTTGACTTTGTGTACCGAAATAGAACGCAATCACAACAGAAAAGACTGTGAGAAAATCTTGTTCTGAAAGTTTTCCTATAATCGAGAGATATGCGAATACTACGGTTAAAATAATTGTTACAATGCTTTTTACGCATAAAAGATTGCTCAGCCTTTGAAGCCATACTGAACGCATATAGTTTCCTCCTTCTGGTACTGTCTACTTTATTAGAATATGAGCAGAAGTGGAATTTTGGAACTCAAAAATAAGACAACTCAACTCCGGCCTCTTTTTCTATTCTATAAACCTAGAAATCAAGCCTTTTTTGCAGCCTGTTTCTTTTAATAGGAATAACACATCCAAAAGTAAAAAACAGAAAAACGGGTTGTAAAAACAATAGAATATATCTATTCTGAACCGGGGATTCTCATTTTGTTGAAGATATCTTTTGATTTTGGATTATTAAATTCCTCTCAAATGGTATTAGACTAGCGGACAACAATTTCGTCCCGGTCATACATAATGAAAACACCATTGACATCTGAACCCCTCAGGTTTGGACAGCAATGGTGTTTTGTTATAATTAGCATTTAAGCATTTTTTGATACTGCTTTTTCTTTTTGCCATTTCCAAGTCAAAAGAAGAAAAACGCAGATTTCAATACAATAAATCACAAAGGGAATGTTTCTGAACCAATTAGTCTATTGTACTATCTTCACACAGTCTCTTATTTTAAGATGTTATACTGTATTGTAAGGTTAAGGTAATAAATCAATGGAGTCTTTTTATCAGACTCCCTTTAAAACTACAAGTGCTGCCAATAATAGTTGTCCTTCCTTTTGAGAATGGGGAAAAACGCTTCTGCAACCGCATTATCGTGAGATCCTACAGTCTGAGAAGAGGATTGGCTTACTTCAAAGTATTCTAATAAATGAATTAAGTTTTTATTGGTTCCATGCGTCTTCAAAGCTGGCTTGGGAGGTCACGGCGTTAAGCAAGACGTTTTTCCGCTTCTTGAAGATATACTGAACCTTGCAGGAGGGACTTTCATGGATCACTCGGCTCATATCGCCAAAACGCGGAGCATATAGAGGATGCGGTGCTGGTTCCAGTAAACGGGCGGCAAGGATATCGCTTCCTTGACGGATTACTACTTGGCCGTCATGCAGTGCCTGAACCTGCGCTCCGCGATAGGTAGCGAACCGGTATTCTTCTCCTCTCAGATAAACGGAAGCAATGCAGCCGCTAAAATGGATGCCGCCAAATGGGATGTCCGCAACCGACAGCATTACCGAATTTCCGCCGATGTTTGCCTGCGTCCATAAATAGCGTCTGGGGAATGAGCGGCCGCAGTCGCCTTCCATATATCCGGTGCCGTCACGAAAATAATAACATTTTCCATTCACGGTAATATGGCCGTTTACCCGGTGAGCTAGGCTGAATACGCTGTGGCGGCATTCCATAAATGGAATAAATCGGAATGGCCCCATGATATCCGCGGCAGGCCGGGACATGGGGCCATAACGCAGCATCCCTTTGAGGTCAAGTTCAGGGGTTTGACAAAACAGGTGACAGCCCCGCTCGGAAAAAATGTTATTGCCAAGGCGCAGAACGGCGGGGCGCTTTTGCACCGAAAACTGCCGGATAGGATATTTGACGGCGTAGCTTCCTTCGTTTGTAATGACTTGCAGCGAAGCGGAACAGCCGCCCCGGCGATCGATATGGATTGCCGGAATCAGCGCAACGGTATCGCGGCCGTTTTGCTGTTTGAGATACCAGCCTCAAAATAGGGGAGACGGGAACTTCCATAAAAGCGCGCTTTAATCATGACACAGATCCTCCTGAGCCGGGTTGTCGATCAGATTTCCTTTATAATCAAAGCGGGAACCGTGACAGGGGCAGTCCCAGCTTTTTTCATCCGGATTCCATTCAAGCTGACAACCAAGATGAGGGCAGCGGATGGAAACCACATAGTCGTTTCCGGCTTCATCGCGGTAAACGCCGACTTTTTTACCGTCACGTTCTACAACGCCGCCGTGCCCGGAGGAAGTGCTCCACTTCGGCGCGGCCGGGAGCAAAGATGCGGCGGGAAAGATCCCGCACGGAATGAAGGCCATCCTCCAGCAGAGATTTAGACGATGCTCCCGGCGTAAAGCGCTGTGGAGAAAAGGCTTTCTGCCACGGGTTTTCCCGTTTCATAATGAGATCGGATATCAGCATGGCGGAAACCATGGAGCTGGTCATGCCCCATTTTTGAAAACCAGTCGCCACGTACCAATGGGGTGTGTTCTCCGAAAAATTCCCAATATAGGGGACGCCGTCCAGCGTCATACAGTCCTGCGCGGACCAGTGAGCAATCTCACGGCTGTCCGGCCAAAGCTCTTGAGACTTTTCGCGGAGCTGCCGGTATTTTCCGCCGTTCCGGTTTTCCCCTGTACGGTGATTTGCTCCGCCGAACAAAAGCAGCTCTCCCGCGTTGCGGAGAGACCATCCGCTAGCCTTGTCAATACCAAGATACATTCCCTCAAGCTGCATTGCATTTTGAAGCGCCAGCACATAGCTTCGTTCCTGATGCATTCTCATAAAGTAGTACCCGGGCATATTTATAAACGGATAATGGGCCGCAAATACGACGTTCTTCGCGGTGACAGTTCCTTTGTCTGTTATAATACGGTCTCCTTCAATGGTTCGAACTCTGGTGCGCTCATAAACCGTCAGTTCCTGCGCGATTGCGTTTAAAAACTTCAGCGGATGAAATTGAGCCTGCCCATCAAACCGCACAGCGCCTTTTACAGGAAAAGGAAGTCCCGTATCAGTTGTGAACCTCGCTTCTATTCCCAAATGGGCGGCGGCTTTGGATTCCCGCAGCAATGGCTCCGACTCCTCCAGAGAATAAAGAAACGACGGCTTTTGTTCAAAGCAGCAGTTTATTTTATGCTCCCGGATAATACGTTCATACTCCTGAATGGCGCGCTGATTTGCTTCGGCGTAAGCACGGGCCGTTTCTACGCCAAGCGTTTCCAGCAGCTTATGATAGATCAGGCCATGCTGTGAAGTGATCTTTGCCGTTGTATTCCTTGTTTGTCCGCTGCCAACGGTTTTCGCTTCCAGCACAACAGGTTCCACGCCATGCTGTTTAAGAAAATAAGCGGTCAGAATCCCGGCCATACCGCCTCCGATGACGGCGGCGTCGGTCGTTAAGTCTCCTTTCAGCGGCTCCCGCGGGAGAAAATTTTCGGTACTGCTCCAAATGGATTGCATTTCCATCACACTCCTTGCTGATAGGATTTGCAAAAATCGGATAAATAATCAAGCCAGATCGAGGAGATTGGCAATCGCCATGAAGGGACCGCAGGCTCTTTATGGCGCTGGTGCGGGATAGCCGCTTTGCAGTTCTGGAGAAGCAGGATTCAATGGGCACAGCAAAAAGCGCTTAGATAGTTTCCATACTAAGCGCTTTTTGCTGTTTTATCATGGAAATCTGGGTTAAGCCAGAGAAAGCCGCCTGTCAGCTTTCGCTTCAAGCGCCGGGCGGATCGGATTGCTCATAAAAAGCTGAATATCAGATCCATGCCATCGGCTGGTTAAATGCGCTGTTTTACGGATAGCAGGGGAAAGTGAAGCAGGTGCATAGCTTTCCTTCTTCTGGAACGCTTACCCGTTGGAAGCCTTTTGAGGGCTTCTCAGCCTGCGGCTTATCAGGCGGTTTTGACTGATAAATTCTTTTCGTTTTGGGGCTTTCTCAATGAATCCAGAAAGATCGCTGTATTTACACGTTTTATAGGTTATGAAGGTGCGAACAAATTATTGTGATAGGGGAAGAACGCAGAGAAGCTTTACAGATGGCTGCGAATGATTTATAATTTTTTTAGCTGCTGTAAAACGCGGTTGATTTTTGATTGCGGTACATGAAAGCTTTTGACAAGATCGAGCACCTGGCTCAGCGTCATATTCCGGGCAAGGCGGATCAGCTGGCTGCTGAGCATAGGAAATTCCCGAAGCATTAATTCTTTTGCTTTGGGGTTTGCTTCTAACTGGCGGATCAAAATATTACCGTTTTTTAAATCCATAGCAAAATCACCTCTTATTAGCTATTGTATGAACGCTTGGCTTCCGAGGGACCAAAGGAAAGAGAAGGCATCCATTATGATTACAGAAGACATTATCAAAAACAATGAACAAATACGCACCTATATTACTAAAGCGGATGAAGCTCTGGTGGCTCTAGGCTATACAGAGCACAGCTTTGCTCACGTTACCAAGGTAGCGCGGTTTGCCAAAGAACTGCTTCTGGAGCTTGGCTATGGAAGCAGAAAGGCTGAGCTGGCCTGGATCGCGGGATATCTTCACGATATCGGCAACGTCATCAATCGGATTGACCACGCGCAAAGCGGCGCGGTTATGGCGTTTCGTATTTTAGATAATCTGGGGGCGGACGCAGACGAGCTTTCCACTATTATCAGCGCTATCGGCAACCATGATGAAAGCACGGCTTATCCAGTGAACGAGGTAGCTGCGGCACTCATCTTGGCGGATAAAACGGACGTGCGCCGGAGCCGTGTCCGCAACGGGGACTTTTCCACCTTCGATATCCATGACCGTGTGAATTATGCGGTGGTAGAATCCAGCGCTAAGCTGACAGACGATAAAAAAGCGATCCTGCTTTGCGTGACCATTGACACGGAGATTTCCCCGGTTATGGATTACTTTGAAATTTTTTTAGACCGTATGCTGCTTTGCCGGAAGGCGGCGGAAAAGCTGGGACTCAAGTTTCAGCTTGAGATCAACGGCCAAAGCATTTTATAAAGTACATTTGTGAAAACGGAACAGGAGCTTTTAGGCAAACTGTCCGGGGAAAGAATGGTTTAAAGTGAAAAGGGGATATTGGTATATTATTTTGACCGCCGTAATCTTCAGTACGATGGAGATTGCGCTGAAGGAGGTTTCGGGAAGCTTTCATCCATTACAGATGACGTTTACCAGGTTTTTGGCCGGAGGCTCTTTTTAATTCCTTTTGCAGTGAGGACGCTGAAAAAGAAGAAGGCTTCGCTGATCTGGAAGGATCTTCCTGGTTTTTTACTGCTGGGCTTTGTGGGCATGGTGCTGAGCATGTCGATTTATCAGATGTCCGTAAAGGAGGTGCCAGCCTCTGTGGTAGCGGTTTTGTTCAGCAGCAATCCGATTTTTACTGCTGTCTTGGCTTTTTTTATGCTGAAAGAGCCGATTCGTAGAAACCAGATAGCTGCCTTGCTGCTTGAGATTGGTGGAATCCTTGCGATCATTAATCCATTTCATATCAGTTTAAGCCCCTATGGAGTACTGCTGGCGATGATCTCCACCTTGCTGTTCGCTGTATATGGGGTAATGGGAAAACGGCGGTGCGCCAGATTCGGCGGGGTAGTGGTCACCTGTGCCAGCTTTTTATGCGGCGGCGCGGAAATGCTTTTTATGATATTGTTCAGCAGGCTTCCGATGGTAAATAAGTGGCTTGCCGGTTCTGGCTGGAGCTTTTCGCCAATATTCCGCTGCTTTCAGGCTATAGCTGGAATACCTTGCCCTGGATGCTGATGATTTGTATCGTTAATACTGGTTTGGGCTTCGCCTGCTATTTTAAAGCGATGGAAGAAACCAGCGCCCAGGAGACTTCCCTGGTGTTTTTCTTAAAGCCGGTTTTAGCGCCTGTATTTGCATTTTTTATTTTGGGAGAGGTGATCTCCTGGAATATGGGGCTAGGAATCGCTTTCATCCTAATTGGCTCGCTATTAGCACTGCTGCCAGGTCTGCGGGCGGTGCAAAAACTTCCGAAAACGCCTGGGGCATAAATCAGAAGAAGCCCTTTCAGTTCAACTGAAAGGGCTTCTTGCATTACAAGAAGGCATCTGGTTATGCCGGCGGATATTTATGATTAACCGAACAGCAAACAGCTCCTGGAATATCATTTATTCTGAAGGTTGATCTGGACCATTTGCTGAAATCCGCCCATCATGAAGCCGACCTTCTTTTTCTTATAGTAAAAATAATAGGGAATCAGCATCAGCAGCGCACCGATGGTACAAACGATCATATCCAGCATGGTGTCCTGAATGCCAGTCGCGGCAACCATTTGGGGATCGTTGTGGACTACCAGGCTTAATACGTATTCACAGATTTCCCAAAAGCAAGCCATGGCCATGGAAACCGCTACCGTAAAGACACTGGCCAGGGGGAAATCGATTTCTTCGATTTTGCGGTTAGCTTAATCAAATAAAATAAGATAAGCCAAGAAAACTGACAAAGACTCCGGACAAGGTGTGGGCGACCTTATCATAATAGGGAACCACGCTATAAAACCGTAGGACAAGGCCTAAGGTATAAAGCATAAAAATGAAAATATAGATAAACGCGTTTAACTGATAGACCGGCTTAAAATGTAAAAGCTTGTAGAATAGCTCTACAATAGGGATGAACAGCAGGGAACAAAAAGCTAATATATAATAGTAAGGCTTTGCTTGAACAATGTAATAAATTCCCCAAGCAATATTAAAAAGAGCATAAAAGCCTAAGAGAAAGGGGTACAGTTTTTTAAAAAATTCCTCGCGCTTTGTCATAGGGACACCTTCCTAAAGGAAATCATTCTTGATAAATCCATGCGGCTTAGCATATAAGTATTATTATATGATGATTAAAAGGAAATAACAAGAGGAATTTGCCCGAAAAAAGAGAATTCGGCGCCCCAAAGCGCAAATTAAAAAGATAGTGTTTAAGATGTTCAGGAAAAGCTTCTTAAAAAATTTTTCTTCTATTTGATCATCAAGAATCTGCTTTTATAGGTGTATCATGCCTCGGCATAGCGGGATATAAAAGCCTTCATGTTAGCGCTTTATCGTTAATTATGAGCTTAACGAGCTGCCCTGCGTAAAAAACGGCTATAAAAATTAGCGCTGCCGGTTTTACCGGCAGCGCCTTTTTCATAGAGCGGTCAGCATTCCTTGTGCTTGTGGCAGCCGCAGCCATGGTCATCGCCGTAAACGTCGGTGACCTTAGGTGGGAAGAATTCGTTGGTGGGGAAATCAATCCGGCTGAACAGTTCGCAGGGATTGTCGCTGGAAGTGATGCACTCCTTCTCCGGAATACAGAAATCGTAAGCAGGAATCATCATTTGGACGTTCCTTTCGATCTGTACGATGGTGAAGATACCGATGGTGGCGTAAACGACCTTATCGGTATTTTCCATGCAGAAGCTTCCGCCGTACCGTCTGCAAATGCAGTCGGGAATTCTGCAGCAAGGCTCGCAGCAGCAGGTTCTTCCTTCGCAGAGCCTGGCGGACAGACCCACCGGCTGCGCTACCTGCACGCTTGCTTTCGGCAGGCTTTGTACGGAATTTTGCTCCAGCTCATCCAGAGAGCCGTCGGAGCTGAATACCTTGACGTTGCCTTCGCTGCCGTAAAGCACCACGTTTTTGCTGAATACGGAAAGGCCGGAAATGGTTACCGGCGGCGCGGCGGGAGTTTGGAAAACATCCAGGGTCACTTCAAAGAAGAAGGTCATATCCACAGAGTAAAAGCCTTGTGGAACGGTACAGGCTCCAGCCTAAGTATACTACGAGAACGTCTACATTACGCATACGCACCTGAGCGGCCTGGTCGATGACAGCCTGGGACGCGGGCGAAAAATATACGCGTAAATCCTCAAGACAATCCTTATCTCCGCAGGAATCGTACACGCGGGACGCGTCGATGCACACGGCTTCCTTAAAACATCCGTAATTTGGAGATTCCTGATTCATGGTTTCATAGTTATCCGCCATAATGATCCTCCTAACAGGTTAAAAACTAAAAGCTTTCCTTATAGTCTACGGAAAAGCAAAGGAAATGTGACGGATTTTTAAGGCCTGATGAAAATATTGCAAAATCGAAAAAGAGGGACAAATTCTTTAGAATTTGTCCCTCTTTTTGGTAGCTTTCTAGGCCGCCTGCAAACAAAGAAAGGAGTGGGAGCAGATGCTTCGGCACACTCTTTTTAAAAATAAGCCGCTTTATTCCACTTTAGCCAGACGCGCAAAATTAGCCATTAATTTTTTTGTTCCCTGTTCAAAGGCGATTTCCAGCAGCACATCGTTGCCCATCGGTGTAGCGCTGATGACCAGTCCCTTTCCAAAGGTTTTATGCTGCACCATATCGCCGGTTTTAAACACATTCCCGCTTCTGGCCGGAGGTGTTACCTGGCCAAAATGCATGGCCGCTGTTGCGGATTTCCTTCGAAGCTCTGTTTCCGCTACCGGCATCTTGGTTCCCAGATCCGGCTTTCTCCAGTCCTGCTCTCGGGTTTTATTGATTAAATCCAAGGGGATTTCCAGGCTGAACCGGGAGGGCCGGTTCCGGCTGGTAGAGCCGAAAAGCATACGGCTGTCCGCGTTCAGCAGATAAAGGCTTTCCTTCGCCTGGTGATAGCCACATAGCAAAGGCGCCTTTCCTCCTGGATCTCGTTCGGATCGTAAATCGCCTGAAGGCTGGGAAAATCCCCTCCTCAAAGCCTGGCAAAAATACTACCGGAAATTCCAGCCCCTTGGCGGAATGCATGGTCATCATCACCACGGTGTCCGCGGTCTCATCGTAATTGTCGATATCCGTCATCAGAGAAACTTCCTCCAGGAAGGCCGACAAGGTGGCTTCCTCTCCGTTTTCCTCCTGAAACTTCAGAAGGTTGGAGGCAAGCTCGTTAATATTTTCTATTCTAGTCTCCGCCTCTTCTTTTTCTCCGCGCAGCGCTTCTATGTAGCCGGTTTTCTCCAAAATCAGCTCATACAGCTCATGGAGAGACACGCTTTCATCGTCGTTGGCGTCAATTAGCTCCTGCATCATATCATAAAATGCCTTCAGCTTGACGGAAGCCCGGCGCAGACTGTCAAATTCATCAGCGCGCCCCAGAACCTCCAGCAGGCTTTCTCCCAGAGCCCCGGCAATCTCGCTGGCGGTAGCAATGGTTTTATCTCCGATGGAGCGCTTAGGCTGGTTTACGATCCGGCGCAGGCGGATTTCATCAGAAGGGTTGTTGATCACGCTCAGATAGGCGATCATGTCCCGGATTTCCCGGCGCTCATAGAATCGATGGCCGCCGATAATCCGGTACGGAATGCCGGACTTTACAAAGACCTTTTCCAAAATATTGGACTGGGAATTCATTCGGTACAGCACCGCGAAGTCAGAATATTTTCGGCCTTTTGCGATCTGTTCTAAAATAGTGGTAGCGACAAAGCCGGCCTCATCCTGCTCGTTGGAGGAGGTATGGATCTGAATTTTGTCTCCCTCCGGATTTTCTGTCCAAAGGGTTTTGCCCTTCCGCTCCTCGTTATTGCTGATGACCGCGTTGGCGGCGTTCAGAATATTCTTGGTTGAGCGGTAATTCTGCTCCAAACGGATGACCTTTGCGTTGGGATAGGACTTTTCAAAGCTCATGATATTCTCGATGGTCGCGCCTCGAAACTTATAGATGCTTTGGTCGTCGTCGCCCACCACGCAGAGGTTTTTGCTTTTCTCGGCAAGAAGGCGGACAAATTCATACTGTACTTGGTTGGTATCCTGATACTCGTCCACCATGATGTAGCGGAACCGGTTTTGATAGTATTCCAAAACATCGGGACATTGACGGAACAGCTCCACAGTATTCCCCAGCAAATCGTCGAAATCCATAGCGTCCGCTTCCCGCAGACGCTTTTGATACAGCTCATAAACTGCTCCGATTTTCGCCAGGCGGAAGTCGCTGCCCGCGGCCGCTGATAGTCCGCAGGAGAGAGCATACTATCCTTGGCGTGGGAATCTCAGATAAAATGGACTTATGTGAAATCATTTTGTCGTCGATATTCAAGGCCTTTTGACAATCCTTAACCAGGCGCTTGCTGTCATCTGTATCATAAACAGTGAAGTGGCTGCTGTATCCGATTCTGTCCCCATCCCGCCTCAGGATCCTGGCGCAGGTAGAGTGAAAGGTGGCGGCCCAGACATCTCCGCCGGTATCCCCAAGCATGGCGGTAAGCCGCTCCTTTAATTCTCCGGCCGCCTTATTGGTAAAGGTGATAGCCAAAATCTGCCACGGCTTCGCCAGACTCTGATCAATGATATAAGCGATCCGATTGATTAAAACTGTTGTCTTTCCGCTGCCGGCACCCGCTAAAATTAAAAGGGGACCTTCTGTATGTAGCACAGCCTCCAGTTGCCTGGGATTCATTTTTTTCAGTTTTTCCTGCATTGTGCTCATTGATTCACCGCCAGTTTCCTTAGATTTCGTATTGACATCAAAAATGCATGTTATATTATTGTACCTTATTTTTCAGTGAATAGCAAATTTTTAACCCTGAACTAAATCTTGGCCGCTTGAATACAAAGGATTTCTTCAAACAAGCTAGTTAAGATAAAAATAATATCCATAGTTTATTTAGTATACCATAAAATGTGTGGGTTAGGTAGTTTTCAAAGAAGTTTCCAAAAAGAAACTAATCTGTGCTTGACAAGCCTCTTGAAATACTATATAATAATCAAGCAGCAAAAATGGACGTTTAGCTCAGCTGGTAGAGCGTCCGCTTGACGTGCGGAAGGTCAGCGGTTCGAACCCGTTAACGTCCACCAGCGGCAAGCCGCCGCAGATAAAACACACCCCATAATATGGGGTGTGTTTTTCTTTTGCGCTTTTATTTTTTACAGCGGGCCTCCCTCTATTCTTTTTACGGATAAGCTGCAAAAGCCTGACAGCAGCCACATTAAATGAAAAAGGTAGAAATGTGTATTGCAAAGAGAATTTATGAATCAACCAGGCGTCTGCAAAATCTGCAGCTCCGCATGAGTTCATATTTTCGAAAGCTAGAGGGCGCAGGTAAAGTAGGGCTTTTCGCTAAGAAAACATGCATATTTGCCAGGGATTCTTGATAGAGCTTGATCCTGTTAAATAGTATAATGAGATCATAACTGAACTGACAGGAGGAAAAATAATGAATTTAGGAAATAGTTTATTTCACGCGAGAAAAAGACGTGGGTTATCACAGGAAGATGTAGCGGAAAAGCTGGGAGTAAGCCGGCAGACTATTTCAAAATGGGAGACAGGCGAAACGATTCCAGATATTCGTCAATGTAAAAGGCTGGCGGTATTGTACCAGATGTCTTTAGACGAGCTGATTGACTTTGATATTAACACGGCAGAGATTCAGGAAATGATTAAAAAGTCCGGTGAGAAAGCAGACGAAAAAATCAACTGGACAAATGAGTGGGGGAAAAAATATCCGATTCTGCTTACCTATCAGGGTAAAGTAAATATTCCAAACTACGCCTACAGAATAAAGACAATGCTAGACGAATTAGAGCAAGAATATAAATTTAACGCACAAGACGCAATGCTGGTTTTTAAAGATATTTTATATAACGTTTGGAAAGAACGCAGCGGCTCAAGGTAAGTTGTTCTATCGATAGAGCTTAGCCCGCTGCGCCGGCGTAGGATTCGAAAAAAGCTTGACGGCTGCAACCGGCCCGCCGTCAAAAGCCAGGTTTTCACCGCAGGCTGATGTGGGTTCCGCTCTTGGCACGGAGAAGCCGGCTCTCCCAGCAGTCCCCTGAAAAATATGGGACATCCTCCATTTACACTGTGTGATTTCCCGTTATCGATTTCATATGGAAAATCGATGATCGTCTGCTGGCAGCGCGTCACGCCGACAGATATTTTTGGACGAGGAGAGAAAAGTTCCGTACATTCTGCCGAAATGCGGAGAAATCCCTTGTTTCCCCGCGGGATGTATGATAAATTATTAACCGTCAGTAAGAGCCGCGTCAAATTTTAAACGCGGCGACTCTCTGGAGAGTCCCGGTTTTCGGGAGCCGAAGGTGTAAGGCGGAGCTTCCGCTGATCTCTCAGGCAAAAGGACAGAGGACACAAATGCTTTTGTCTTTTCTCCAGAAAGCCGGACTTGTTCGGCTTTCATTTTTTTGAAGGGGAATGGAAGGGTATGTTTGAAAAAATTAATGAATGGATTAAATGGCTTGACGGTGCGATCTGGGGCCTGCCGCTGATTATTTTTATTTTAGCGGCCGGAATTTTCATGACCATACGTCTGGGAGGGCTTCAAATCAGAAAGCTGCCTAAGGCGCTGAAGTATATGGTCAAAAACGAGGAAGGCGGCCACGGAGAGGTGAGCAGCTTTGGCGCTCTGTGCACCGCGCTTTCCGCGACCATCGGCACCGGCAATATTGTCGGCGTGGCTACCGCGTGGTAGCCGGAGGACCCGGCGCCCTGTTTTGGATGTGGATCGCGGCTTTCTTCGGCATGGCCACTAAATTTTCAGAGGGCGTGCTTGCCATCAAATACCGTCATATCTGCGAAGACGGACACGTATTGGGCGGACCCTTTTATTATATTGAAAAAGGCATGGGAAAGCGATGGAAGTGGCTTGCTAAGCTGTTCGCTTTCTTTGGCATGTGCGTGGGCCTGTTCGGAATCGGCACCTTTACCCAGGTCAACGGCATTTCCTCCGCGGTGAAAAATTTCTTCGACGCGGATTCAAGGCATACAGTAAATCTTTTTGGGGCGGAGTATTCCTACACTGTAATCATCGCCGGAGTGATCGTCGCGGTTTGCGTCGCTTTGGTTATCCTCGGCGGATTGGGAAGAATCGCTCAGGTTTCCCAGATCGTTGTGCCCTTTATGGCCATCATATATGTAGCGTTCTGCGTCCTTCTCCTAGGCTTTAACTATCAGGCCATTCCAAACGCTTTAGCTGCTATCGTGGAGGGCGCTTTCAATCCTCAGGCGGTAACCGGCGGTATTGTCGGAAGCATCGCCATCGCCATGCAGATGGGAATTGCGAGAGGGATTTTCTCTAATGAGGCTGGCTTAGGCTCCGCGCCGATCGCGGCTGCGGCTGCAAAGACCAAGGAGCCGGTCCGCCAGGGCCTGGTGTCTATGACCGGAACCTTTATTGACACTATCGTTATCTGCACCATGACCGGCCTGTGCATTGTGATTACCGGCTCCTGGAACGTGGGCCTGGAGGGTGTTGCCGTTACCACACGGGCGTTCCAAAACGGCTTGCCCTTTGACCCGAAAATCGCTTCCTTTATCTTAATGGCCTGTCTGGTGTTTTTTGCCTTTACCACCATTCTTGGCTGGGATTATTACGGTGAGCGCTGCCTGGAATATTTTTCCGGCGGCAGCCAAAAGGCGGTTTTGATTTATCGCTGGCTTTATATTTTGGCAGTGTTTTTCGGCCCCTATATGACAGTGGAGGCGGTTTGGAATATCGCGGATATTTTCAACGGCTTGATGGCCTTCCCGAACTTAATCGCGATCGTCGCCTTGAGCGGCGTGGTGTGTAAGGAAACCAGGGATTACTTTAAGCGCTTAAAAGAGAGAAGCGATATTTAAGCTTGTCGGAACGGCCTTCAAATTTCTGGCTTCCTTGGAATTTTGACAATAACCACTCAGGCTTCGGTGGCCGGGCAGTATGCGGAAATTCTTCTAGGGCCTGGTACCGGCTGCTTCCTCAAGGGAAATAGAACAATATCAGCTTTGCTGACCCTACTGTCTGGAAACGGGCTATAACCGGTACCGCCGGCCTGTGAGATAGGTACACTGCTGCTTGCCATTCCGTATATTTTTGCTTTGCGAAAGCCGTTTTCCCTTGAAAAGCCTTCCGTCAAAGCTTTTTCCCGATAGGACCAGCGAAAATTCGTTTAAGCACCAAAAGCAAAGCGGCCCGGAGCGTTTGCTCCAGGGCCGCTTTTTTACGAATATCACTGGCTAAAAGATATGCGGAATCTTATTTTCGTCTTTCGATATTTTTCAGCCCCTTTCGCAGCCGTACCGCCTCGCCGGTGAGAAAGGGGAGAGAACTGCCAAAGAAAGCGCTGAAACCGCTGGGTGTTTAAGGGATTCCTAATGCGTCCTTTGCCAAACGGTCCGCGCGGTCGTTAAACTGATCGCCGGAATGGCCCTTGACCTTCACAAAGGTGATTTGCAGCCTTTGTGAAGACGCAAGATAATACTGCCGGTATGCCTTGGTGGCTTCCTTATTGGCCTTCCATTCCCCGGTGCACCATTTGGCGATTCCCTCATAATCATGATGGATTTCTAAGCTTTGGATTTCCCGTTCCAGACAGAAAGCAATCGCCGCTTCGCTGCCCTTAATTTCTCCCGCTACATTGCGCATGGCGGCCAGATCAGGGTCATTGAATTTTTGAGAAATTTCAAAGGCTTCCCCTTGATAAAAAAATTACCGCGCCGCAGGCAAATTCTCCGGTACCCGCATGATAGCTTCCGTCTACGTAGGCAACGGCCTCTGCGTTCGCTTCAGCTTTTTGAGGCACATCCGCCTGCCCGCCCACAAATCCTGTCTCCAAAAAGCGCTGGGCCTCCCCGCGGGTTGGAAAGCTTTTAAACGACGCTCCCGGATACCCGGTCACCTGCTGCTGGCATTGGCTCCAGCTGGTAAAAATTCCGGTGGTTCTGCCTTTTCGAACGGCATAAAACTTTGCTGCCATGATTCGCACATCGCTTTCTATATTTCAAACTTAATTTTCAATCTAAATATATCTTACCGGAGAGGGCGTCAAATCAGGTTTCTTCCAGCAGATCTTTTTCCTCTGGGTGCTTTTCAAACCATGCCGCGGCATAAGAGCATACCGGCCGTGCTTTTTTGCCTTGACGCCGGATCGAATCCACCGCCTGCCGTAGCAGCTTAGAGGCTGTCCCCTGACCTCTCAGGGATTCGTCTACAAAGGTGTGATCGATAACAGCGGTATTTCCATCGTCGGGAAAGGTCACCTCGCTAACAGCTTCCCGTTGGCGTCTACGGCGTAAATTCTTCCTTTTTCCTCAAGAAATTCCATAAGAATCCTCCTTTCTCATGTCGAAAAACAGTATGGCGAATGCCCAAGGTTTTCATCGTTTTTACGAAAAGCTGCCGAAAAGCTAACGGTCGGCTGTACCGGACTTTTTAGGATCGAACAGCGCGGGAAGTATCTCAATTTGAAACTTCTCTTTTTCCTCTGGCCGCAGATGCTTGCCCACGACAATAAGGCACACCAAAAGGCAGCCGCAGAAAATAGAGGTTTCCAGTCTCCCCTGAAGCCAATAGGCGTAAACACAGTAAATAGCGAACAATGTATAGGTCGCGATGGAACGGAGCCTATGTGGATTGATGACAACGCCGATAGAAAGGAAAATATAGAGGGTAGCCAAAGCGAACACCACATGGTACCAGGGAAGAAGCCCCAGCAGCACGCCAAAGGAAACAGCGATAGCTTTTCCGCCCTTTCCTTTCCAGAAGGGGGAAAAGGCATGGCCGAATACCGGCGCGGAAATCACAGGGGTAAACCACCAGCTGGTAAAATCTAGATGATGCATAGCGATAAAGACCGGAAAAAAACCCTTTAAGATATCCAAAACCACGCAGACAAGCCCCACTCTCCAGCCGGCGCATTTCACCGCGTTGGCCGCGCCGGGATTTCCGTCGTCGCTCAGCTTCGTAATGTCCAGATGGCAGAACCAACGGGGAATCAGATAGCTGTATAGGATGCTGCCGGAGAGATAGCCCGCGAACATAAAAAACAGATAGCTTAAAACATGCATGACGTTACCTCATCTGAGCCTACCGCTTGCCGCAGCAGACCGCAGATTTCCTCCGCGGAGCCGGCGTTGGTATTGCGCCGCTGGGCCTCCGCCATACGAAAGCGCAGAAACTGGTTTTCACACAGAAGCTTAGCATACTTCGCCTGCTGAGCCGGTTCCTGGCAATAATAGGACATTCCCCGTCTTGCGAAAAAGGCAGCGTTCCTGTTTTCGCAGCCGGGAATGGGAGCGGTATGGATCAAGGGAACGCCTTTCACAGCGGCCTCTGTGCTGGTTAAACCGCCGGGCTTTGAAAACAGTACGTCGCAGGCGTCCATGTATAGAGGAATTTTTTTGGTAAATCCTTGAATTATCACATTGGGATGGCCCTTGCATTGATTTTCCAGAGATTCCTTCAGCTTTGCGTTGTTCCCACAGATCACTACGATTACCGCGCGGCTGCCATATAGGTTCACCAGCTCCTGGATGGTGTCTTCGATTCTTCCGTAGCCCATGCTGCCGGTCATAATCAGAAACACAGGCAGCCGGGAGGGCAAGCCTAATATTTCCCGCGCTTCCTGCCGGCTTCCTCTCGTGCGGAAAGGCTTGGAAACAGGAATACCCAGCGGATACAATTTTTCTTTGGGCATTTGCTTTTTCCGAAATTCTTCCACTAAATCCTTATGGGGAAGAATGTAATAGTCGCATTCGGTTTCCTCCCAGAAAGGGATGCAGGTGTAATCAGTAGCGATGGCCAGCGTTTTTACCGGCAGACGGTTTTCCCGCTTTAGGCTGGTGAGCACCTCGGCCGGGAACAGGTGAGAGGTGACGACCGCGTCAAAGGAGCGGGAGATTAAATGCTCATACAGCTTATCCCGGTAAAGGCGGTTGGCCCAGTAAACGGGAGACTTGTGCTTCGGAGTGCTGATAGCTCTGCCGGCTTTATAAAGCAAACCGAAAACGCTGGGCACCCGGGTAGTCAACACATAGGTTTTCTCCACTTTTTTAGAGACATTGCTGCTGACCAAGGACAGGACATCTAAAAATTCGCAGGTATCGCCTTGCTCCCGCAGGGTTTCCGCAACGCACGGGCCGCCGCGTTATGGCCCTCGCCGGTTCTGCAGGATAAAATGAGTACGTTCAGAACGAACCCTCCTTTATGTTCAGTTCAGCATCAGCGCCATATAAGCGCCGTGCATGGGAAAGGGTTTCGATAAAAACTTTATCATGCCAAAGTCCATGGTTTGTTCCGTTTGGAACAGCCCGCCGCCGCAGTAGCCCTTCGCCTGCTGGCAACCGTAAACCCCGCAGATTCCACGAACAAGCTCGGCGGCCGCTTGTGGGCTCTGGGCGAACAATTCCTCGATAAAAACCTGCTTTTTCTCTTTCCGGGCGACGGCGTAGCCCCTGCCGGTGGCGAAGCACTCCGCTTTCAAAAGGGTTAAGTCCTCGGCTACGGCCTGAGAGGCTTTCGGATTCAGCTGGACAAAGGGCCTGGAGGCATTAGCCTCCGCAGGCTGGCCAGCCCGCCGGCGGTCACTGGGGAAGCGGAGAGCGTTTCGGCCGCCGCGGGAACGGACTCAACGGAAAAAGCATGGCGGTAAAACCGTGTTTCATAACCAAAACGGCGGTAGAAAGCGAACAAATCAGGCGTTTGGGGAATCAGCACGCTGAACTCAGCGCCCTTTCGTTTTTCCTCTTGTTCAGCATATTCCAATAATGCCGACATCAGACCTTTTCCGCGGTGAGATTTTTTTGTGGCGACCCCGTAAAGGTAAATTCCTTCCTTTCCCTGGAGGGAGCAAGGCACCGCGCAAGCCATGCAAACCACCGCGCGTTCTTCCTCCAGGACATAAATATGCTGATAGCCGCTGAAGCCTTCAAACACAAATTTTGCGCTTTCCTCGCCTTCCCCAAAGGCCTCCAGCCACAGCCCGCACAGATCAGGGTAATCCTGCTTAACGCTTAACCGAAACATCCGGTTTCTCCTCCTAATAGATCGGCGCAGAATTTTCCTGCAGGAAAGCGGGATTATAGGAAAGCTTAGCTTTCCGCAGGCCTTCCTCTGAAACGTCATCCTCCCGGTTGATCCATTGATAATCCCCGCAGAAGCGCCGGGCAAACTCCCGGTTAATAATATTATAAGCGCCGTTGACATCGTACAGCGCCTTTTCCACATGTACGTCGAACACCCGGCCGCTCACCGGACTGCCGTAGGAAAAGGCGATGATTTTCCATCCGCACGGATGAGGCCGCCGGACAGCTCAAGCTCGAAAAAGTGCTTTAAGCCCATCTCAACAGCAAGGTGCTCCGTTGGATTCCGGTATCCTGGCTGTTGCCGTAAAGCTGACTCCAGGCGTTGTTAAAGGCCCGAACCTCCTCAAGGTTTTCCGGAGTGATCGGCTCAAATACAAAGTCCGGATGCTCCCGCAGGAAACGGGAAACGTGGTTCCTCTTCTTTTGAAATTTTTTCCCAGGCAGGTTTTGCAGCTCCTCGCTGCTGTAGATGTAATCGAAGGTACCGCGGCAGGAGGTAAAGGCAAAGATGCCGGGGAACTGCTCCTCCAGCCACGCTTTGTCCCGCTGGGAAAGAGAATACAGCCGGGGCATTTTGCCGTGGACGGCGGCATCCTGGACGATTTCCCGAATCGCCGCCCGCTTGTCGCCGTCTCCTTCGGGGAACAAGTAAAGATAAGGAGAGTCGGGAGTGTTGGGGTGGTCAAAGCACCGGGCGATGACAAAATCCTGGAACCGGGCTAAATCCGTATGATAAACCGGGCTCCAAACGAAAAGATTCGCAAAGGTGTAGCCGCAGCTGATACAGTCTGCTTTCAGCAGAAGCGGGCGCGCCCATGCACCGTCTGCGGCGGTAATTGGCTTAAATTCCAGCATAACTATCCTAGACCTGATTTCTCCGGCGGGGGAATGATCATTTTTCAGGCTCAGCCGCCGGTCAGAGCCCTTTTCCATTATAGATTTAAGAGTATTATATCACATATTTTCAGTTTTTGTAAAAAATGTATTTTCTGCTTGAAAGTTTATCGTCTTGCTTTTGTTAATATGGCTGAAACAGCCGAACCCTATACCTAGTTCCAAAACCGCAGGACGCTGGAAGAAGGTGCCGTTCCTTTCTCTAAAAAATGGACAAAACATTCCCGGAAATTATTCCGGGGTTTTTGTTGAAATGTTGAACAAAGCATAGTATAATAACTCTAGATTCTTTTTGGCATCAAGGGGCTTGTCTGCGGATTTTTAATCGTTAAAAAATTATCAAACTCGCAGACGAAGCGCGAAAAGAAGAGATTATCCCTTAGATTTATGTGTGACAAGAGATTAATGGAAAGGCGGAGAGTTTGGCGTGGATGTTGTAGTGTGTATTGGCAGTTCCTGCATCTGAAGGGCTCCAGAGATGTGATCCAGATTTTAGAGCGGAACATCGCTCTGAACGGCCTGAAGGACCAAGTGAATTTAAGAGGCTCTTTCTGCATGGGCCGCTGCCAGGGAGGCGTCAGCGTAACGGTGGACGGCAAGGATTTTTCCGTTTCTCCCTCGACCACCGAGGAGTTTTTCAACCGTGAGATTTTGGGGAGGATGTCCATATGAGCGTCATCGGATTAAAAAAGGCGAATTGTAAAAACTGCTATAAATGCTTAAAGGTGTGCCCGGTGAAATCCATCCGGGTGGTCAACGAGCAGGCCCAGATCATCGACGACGACTGCCTGCTGTGCGGCACCTGTCTGGCCAACTGCCCGCAAAACGCCAAAACCCTTACCAGCAGCCTGGATCAGGTGAAGGAAATGCTGACCTCCGGGGAAAAGGTGGCGGTTTCCCTGGCGCCGTCGTTTTTAGGCTCTTTCTCTCTGGAAAAGCCGGGCCAGATGGCCGCGGCGTTAAAGAAGCTGGGCTTCTGCGCGGTTTCCGAAACCGCCCAGGGCGCGGCTTACGTCACCGCCCAGTATCACGACCTGATGGTGGAAAACAAGATGAAGAACATCATCACCACCTGCTGCCCCTCTATCAACGTCTGATCGAGCTGTATCATCCGGAGGTTGTGGAATATATGGCCCCGGTGGTGTCTCCCATGATTGCCAGCGCCAGGCTGATTAAACAGGCCCTGGGCAAGGGCGTCAAGGTAGTGTTCGTAGGCCCGTGCATCGCTAAAATCGACGAGGCGGCGGATATCCGCCACGACACCGACGTGGATGCGGTGCTGACCTTTGAGGATATTGAACAGTGGTTCCGGGAAGAGGGCATTGTGCCCGGTCAGTGCGAGGACGCGTCCTTCCTGAACGCCAGCTCTAAGATTCTGAGAATGTACCCGGTGACCAGCGGTATTCTGGAAAGCCTGAAAGCCCGGGGAGACTGCAACAATTACCGGATGATTACCGTAGACGGCATCCAGGAGTGCATCGCTCTGTTTTCTTCTATGGCGAAAGGCGAGCTGGACCACTGCTTTGTGGAGGTCAATGCCTGCAAGGGCGGATGCGTCAACGGCCCTGCCAAGACCAAGGGAGAGGAAACCCGCTTTAGGCCGCTTTGGATGTGGAAAATTACGCCAGGGAGGACGCCGGCGATTATCCCGCTGTGGATGAAGAGATCCCCATGGGCAAACGGTTCTTTGACCGTTCCCGCCATGAGAAGCTGCCGGACGAGGATACCATCCGCAGTATTTTAGCGAAAATCGGCAAGGAGTCTCCGGAGCAGGAGCTGAACTGCGGCGCTGCGGCTACAATTCCTGCAGGGAAAAGGCCATCGCTGTTTATCTCAACAAGGCGGAGCTGACCATGTGCGTGCCTTATATGAAGGAGCGGGCCGAATCCCTGTCCAACTATGTGCTTTCCGAAACGCCCAACATCACCATTATGGTGGACGACGAGATGAATATTATCGAGTTCAATAAGGCTGCCGAGGAATGCTTTAAGATTTCCCGCCGGGAGGCGCTGGAAAAGGGGTTGTTCGAGCTGATCGACAGCTCCGATTTCCAGTTTGTTTTGGAGACCAAGCAGCCGATCACCAATAAAAAGGTGCATTACAAGGAATACGGCATTACGACGGAGCAATCTATTATTTACATAGATAAGCAGAACATCGTCATGGGTATTTTTAAGGATATCACCAAGGAGGAAAGAGAGCAGGAAAATCTATACGACCTGCGGGTGGAAACCATGGAGATGGCCCAAAAGGTTATCGACAAGCAGATGGTGGCGGCCCAGCAGATCGCAAGCCTGTTAGGCGAGACCACCGCGGAAACCAAGGTGACCCTGACCAAGCTAAAAAATATGATTGTGTTTGACGGTGATGAATGATGAAAATGCATGTGGATACCGCTTACCGTAGCTTGTTCAAGTACGGTGAGGAGCTGTGCGGCGATAACGTGCGAATCACCCGCACGGAGGATTCCGTTTTTGCGGTGCTGGCGGATGGCTTGGGAAGCGGCGTAAAGGCCAATATCCTTTCCACCCTGACCAGTACCATAATTTCAACCATGCTGACAGAGGCGCCGCCATGGAGCAGGCGGTGGAGACGATTGTCTCCACGCTGCCGATCTGCAGTGTGAGAAAGCTTGCTTATTCTACCTTTTCCGTATTGCAGATCAAGGATACGGGCGAGGCCTATTTGGCGGAATTTGACAACCCGGCCTGTATCTTTATCCGCAACGGAGAGCTGATGGAGCTGGAGATGACCGATAAGGAATATGCGGGAAAAACCGTGTATGAATCCCGGTTTACCGTATTTCCCGGCGATGTGCTGGCCTTGATCAGCGACGGCGTGGTGTATGCCGGCGTGGGAAGCATTTTAAACTTCGGCTGGACCTGGGAGAGCGTCGCAGAATGGCTGCGCAAGGAAAGCCTAAAGGAAAAATCCGCGCCCCGGCTGGCGGCGGCCTTGTCTCAGGCGGTAAAGGAGCTATACATGGATAAGCCGGGGGATGATTCCACCGTGATGGTGGCCAGAATTTCTCCGCGCCAAGTAGTCAATATGTTCGCCGGCCCGCCGAAAAACAAGGATGACGACCCGAAAATGGTCAGGGACTTCATGACTTCATCCGGGAAAAAGCTGATCTGCGGCGGCTCCAGCGCCAATATCGTGGCGCGTGTTTTAAACCGGAGCATTGAAACCAGCCTGGATTACGTAGATCCGCTGATTCCTCCCATCGCCACCATCCAGGGGATCGACCTGGTGACAGAGGGCGTCCTGACCCTGAGCCGCACGGTGGAGATCCTCCAGGAATACCTGGATCATGAAACGGATTCCTTCTATTTCAAAAAGCTGGATGAGAAAAACGGCGCCGCCATGCTGGCGAAAATCCTGCTGGAGGAATGTACTACCTTAAACCTGTTTATCGGCACCGCCATCAACCCGGCCCATCAGAATCCCGGGCTTCCGTCCGATTTGAGCATTAAGCTGAAGCTGATCGACAAGCTGTGCGGCCTGATGGAGCGCTTGGGGAAACGGGTGACGAAAAAATATTATTAAGCGTTGCTTGAACCTGTCTGGAGCCTGTTTGGAGCGCCGCAGCTTGCCGCTGGCTTTTGGGTTCCGGACCGCGCGGATGCTTATCCCGGAGGAAAAGACGCGAAAGATTTAGAGAATGACCAAGACCCTTTTGCCGTGCCGTATGGAGCGCGGTGCCGCCGAATAGGCGGAAGGGTTACGATAAGGAAAGTAGAGGAGCCTATGCGATACGATAATGACGCCAAACAAATGAAATTCGAGGTTTTGCTTCGGGTTGCCCAGCTGGCCTATGCCGGAGACCTGGAGGAAAAGTCGGATTCAATTCCCTACGACATTATTCCGGGGAGGGTGGCGCGTTTTCGCTGTTGTGTTTACCGGGAGCGGGAAATTCTGAGAGAACGCGTGATTTTGGCGAGAGGAAAGCACCTGCCTACCAATCCGGATGGCTCGGGCACCGTGACGGTGCTTCCGGCGGCCTGTGAGGGCTGTCCCATCAACCGTTTTACCGTTACCGCCAACTGCCAGCGCTGTATGGCGAAAAAATGCGTGGCGGCCTGCCCTTTTGGAGCCATTACCGTTACCGGTAGCGGAGCCTATATTGACCCCGCTAAATGCAAGGAATGCGGACGCTGCGCCGCGGCCTGCCCGTATAATGCCATTTCCGATACCATGCGTCCTTGCCTGCGCTCCTGTCCGGTGGACGCCATCACCATGGACGAAAACAAGCAGGCCAGCATTAAATATGAACGATGCATCGGATGCGGCGCCTGCACTATGGACTGTCCCTTCGGCGCTATTTCCGATACCTCCTCCATTGTGGAGGTAATCGAGCAGCTCAAGGGGAAAAAGCAGGTTTACGCTATGTTCGCCCCGGCGATCGAGGGACAATTCGGTACCGCTACGGTGGGGATGCTGAAGGCGGCTTTGAAAAAGCTGGGCTTCGACGATTCCTTTGAGGTGGCCCTGGGCGCCGACGCAGTGGCCCAGCACGAGGCCCACGAGCTGAAGGAAGCGATCCAGACCGGCAGAAAAATGACGACCTCCTGCTGTCCGGCCTTTTTCACCATGATCAAAAAGCATTTCCCAAAGCTGATTCCCAATATCAGCAGCACGGTGTCCCCGATGACCGCTACCGCCCGGTATGTGAAATATCTCCATCCCCACGCGCTGACGGTGTTTATCGGGCCCTGTATCGCTAAGAAGCAGGAAATCCAGCACGTAAAGGACAGCGCCGACTATGTCCTCACCTTCGAGGAGCTGGCCGCCATGTTTAAGGCGCAGAATGTGGATCCTATGGAAATGGCGGACGACGTTCAGGACGGTTCTGTTTACGGCAAGGGCTTCGCCCAAAGCGGCGGCGTGTCCGGCGCGGTGATGGAGGTCTTGGATGAGGAAGCTTTGAGATGCCGGTAACCTGCCGGAAGTGCATGGGAGCCAAGGAATGCAAAAAAGCGCTGATTGCCATGAACGCGGGGAAAATGCCGGAAAATATCATCGAGGCATGGCCTGTCCCGGCGGCTGTTTGGATGGCCCCGCCGCGGTGGATACTCTGCAAAAAGTGGTGAAAAACCGTTCCAAGCTGCTGCCCAAGGCGGATAAGCGCACCATTACGGAAAACGTTCTGGAGCATGGCTTTGATAAAATTAAAATGGATGATCTATAATAAATCCGGCAATTCCAATAGGATTCATCTATGATTTCAATGTTTCGGAAGATATTAAAACAGAGGGCGGTTTTCTTCGTCCTCTGTTTTGCCATTTTCGAAGGAAAGCAGGAGACTGATTATGAAAGAAGCGAAAAGAGTATCCGAATCCGCGGCGGAGCAGGTGCAGCTGGTGCTGAGCTCCCATATCAACGGCTATAAGCGGCTGTTCGGCGGTCAGCTGATGGCTGGATCGATATGCTGGGGGGAGTAATCGCCCGGCGGCACGCAGAGCATGAGGTGACCACCGCGTGTATCGATAATCTACAGTTTAAAAAGGCGGTGACGATTAACAGCACCCTGGTTCTCAAGGGGAAAATGACCTATGTAGGAAGAAGCTCCATGGAAGTCAGAGTGGATACCTTTGTGGAACGGCTGGACGGGACACGGGAACTGGTAAACACCTGTTATATGGTGCTGGTGGCGCTGGATGAAAATCAAAAACCGGTGCCGGTGCCTCAGCTGATTTGCGAAACTCAGCAGGAAAAGGAAGAATTTGAAAACGGGGCCCGCCGGCAGCAGCTCCGGAAAGCCCGGAGGAACGAGGGATATTAACTTGTAAATCTCTTATGAAATACTCGGGATATTTTATCTATTTTTATCGGATTTCTTAAAATAGTTTAAATTTCCTGTACACTCGCTGAGAAAAAGGTATACTTAAAACTAATATCTTAAAATTTAACTTCCGGGAGGGGACAAAATGCATCCAAGCGGGCGGCAGTTATGGAAAAAATGGTTGACCTGTGGAGCTAGTGCTTTGTTGTTTGCGGTAGTCGCGGTTTTTTTCTACTTTTATCGCCAATTAATTTATTTGGGCGGAAATATAGAGATTTCGGTTGTTTTTAGTCAGCTTTTTTGGAAAGCCTTTTTGGTTGGACTTATTGGGTTCTTTTGCTTTTTTGCTATCTTATTTTTCGGTTACCGTTTATTACAGCCGTTTGGAAATTTTTTGTACCGATGGCGTTATATGGTAGCTGTTACGGTTTTGTTTGCTTGTGTGTTGCTCAATTTAAACGGCTCTTCTATTGGCTGCTGGAATGGAATCCTCGCAGACGGGCAGGATGACGGCCTGCTTTTTGGTGTAAATCGGGCGGTGCGTTCCGATGAGTGGGCGGTTAACACGCCGATGGCTTTTGCCCAATATTATGATCCGCAAGGAGCGTATCCCTATTTTGGACAGGTTATGAGAGGAGCGATCACTGATAGCTTTATTGTTTACGGACAGCCGGTCTGGGATATCGCTGTATTGTTTCGCCCCTTTCATTGGGGGTATCTGCTTTTGGGAGCGGAACGTGGTCTGTCGTTTTTTTGGTGTGCTAGACTTATCGCGCTGTTTATGGTCACATTTGAATTAAGCATGCTGCTTACAAACAGAAAAAGAGTGTTGTCGCTGGCCAGTGCCTTACTTGTCGCTTTTTCTTCTCAGGTTCAATGGTGGTTTGCTGTTAACAGTTTAGTCGAAATGTTGGTGTTTGGTCAGCTGGCGGTATTAATTGTTCATTATTTCATGGTGACAAAAAAAATATGGGCGAGAACTCTTCTGATGATTGGAATGGCATTCTGCGGCGGCGCTTATATTTTAACCTTTTATCCCTCCTGGCAGGTACCGTTAGGGTATGCTTTTTTAGCGCTGATCGTCGGTGTAATTATTGTGGACCGCAAGGAATGCATCTTTGTTTGGAAAAGAGATTTTGCCTTTCTTCTGCTGTTTATTGTTTTACTGGCAGGCGGAATGGCATATGTCCTTTCGAAGTCGCTGGATACTGTTAAAATCGTGCTGAATACAGCCTATCCAGGTGCGAGAATAGCTACAGGCGGCGGATTTTTTGATAGGCTTTTTAACTATCCCGCCACCTTGCTGTTCCCGATTTCACAGACTAATTTACCGGGAAATTCCTGCGAGCAGGCTGTTTTTTACGACTTTTTTTCCAATGGGGATTTTTTTATCTCTATGGATATTGCTTAAAGAAAAAAATAGAGATCCGTTTTTGATTTGCTTACTGGCAGCGCAAGTAGTTCTGCTGGCCTACTGCACTTTCCAATTTCCTGAGGCTTTGTCTAAAATTTTATTGTTGAGCTATAGCCAAGCGGCTAGGGCGTTTCTGGCGGTGGGGTTTATCAATATTCTTTTGCTGATACGAAGCATGACGCTTTTGCAAGCCAGAATTTCTCCTTGGATAGCGGCGGCCATTGCTGTGCTTCTTGGCATCTTAGTCGGCATCGCTGTATGAGAAATTTTCCGGAGTATTTATCCATAGTAAAAACAGTTGGAGCTGCTTTAGTAATTGCTGCCGGCTTTTACGTGATTCTTCGACGGCATGAAAAACTGTTTCTTTGCGGCTCCTTGCTGATTGTGCTGGTCTCCGGCGTATTAGTGAATCCTATCCGCCAGGGAGCAGCCTTTCTTCAGCAGGATTCTTTAATAAAAGAGATCAGAACAATTGAGCAAGAGGAACCGGGAATTTGGATTGTGGAAAACGCGGGATACCCGTTAATTAATATACCAGTGCTTGCAGGAGCTCCGACCATTAATTCCACTAATGTTTATCCTAATCTGGAACGCTGGAGTCAACTCGATCCAGAGGGCTCAAACGAGGAAATATACAATCGTTACGCCATATTTTAATTACTCTTACCGACGAGGAAGCCACAGAATTTGAACTGCGGCAAGCGGATGTTTTTCATCTGACCTTGAATATTGAAGATTTGCCGAAGCTGGGTGGAAGCTATATTCTGACTACCAGAAATCTGGATGAATTAGCGAACAGCAAAATCCAGCTTCAATTGGTATCTCAAATCAAATCCTATTTTATTTATAAAGTAGAAGGAGCGTTGTTATGAAAACAGCAGTTTTGATTCCATGCTATAATGAAGCAAAGACCATTGGAAGAGTGGTGGCGGATTTCAAGGAAAAAATGCCTCATGCGGATATTTATGTGTATGATAATAATTCGACTGACAATACCGCCGAGCTTGCAGAACAGGCCGGGGCCATCGTTCGTTACGAGCATAAACAAGGAAAAGGAAATGTGGTGCGTACTATGTTCCGGGAAGTAGATGCGGACTGCTATGTAATGGTGGATGGCGACGATACCTATCCTGCGGATTTTGGCCCACGGTTAGAGCAGCTGGTATTGTCAGGAAAAGCTGACATGGCGGTGGGAGACCGTCTATCCTCCACCTATTTTACAGAAAATAAGCGCCCGTTTCATAATTTTGGCAACGTACTGGTGCGGCGGATGATTAATTTCCTGTTTCGCGCTAAATTGAACGATATTATGACCGGAGCCCGCGCATTCAGCAAGGATTTTGTAAAATCCTTTCCTGTGATTTCCAAAGGATTTGAAATAGAGACCGAGATGACGATTTTTGCCCTGGACAATAATTTTGCGATCAAGGAAGTGCCTATTGCCTATCAGGATAGGCCTCAAGGAAGCGAATCAAAGCTGAACACATACTCTGACGGCCTGAAGGTTTTAAAGACCATTGTTAATTTATTTAAGGATACTAAGCCTCTCGCGTTCTTTTCAATCCTCAGCCTGATTTTACTGTTGATATCCTTTGGCTTTTTTCTTCCTATTTTAATTCAATTTGTCCAGACGGGAATTGTGGATAAATTTCCCACCTTGATCGTGATCAGTGCGCTGACGGTAATCGCTTTGCTTAATTTTTTCTGCGGCGTCATTTTATCTGTGCTGAAAAAGCAGCACCGCCAGAATTTTGAGCGCCAGCTCACTGTGCTTCACGAGCTGGCCCGATTGAAACAGGAGGATGCCCATTGATCCAGTTGATTGCTTTGGATTTAGACGGAACCACTCTGACCGGAGACAACGTGATCTCAGAGCGGAATCGAAACGCGCTCCTTGAGGCGATGGCTCAGGGAGTGCTTGTGGTACCCGCCACAGGCCGCACCTTTGAAAAAATGCCCTCCTGCATTAGAGAATTGCCGGGTATTCAATATGCTATCTGCTCTAACGGAGCGGCTGTTTACGATGTGAGGGCGGACCGTAATATTTATGAAAATTTGATGCCTTATGAAACTGTCGCTGAAATGCTCCGCTTCGGAGATGAATATAAGTGCTTCCCGGAGGTTTATCTAAAGGGAAGGTCCTATTGCCGGCTTTCCCAGTTGGATCTTGTGATGGAATATCCAAGACTTTCCGATTACGCTGCTCATGTCAAATCGACCAGACTGCCTGTGGAAAGCCTGAGGCGGTTTGTACTGGATGCTGGCTGCGGCGTGGAGAAGGTGAACCTGTGGCCCAAGAGGAGGGAGGATTTCCCGGTGATGTGGGGGCAGCTCTTAGAGAATCAAGCGGTTTCCATCACCAGCTCCGGCTTCGGCAATATTGAGATCAACGCCCACGGCTGTGACAAAGGGGATGGACTTCTGCATCTTTGCGAATATTTAACCATTTCCAGGGAGAATGTGATGGCTGCCGGGGATAATCTGAACGACGGCCCTATGCTGCGGTTCGCTGGGGAATCGGTGGCTATGGGAAACGCCATTGACGATGTGAAAAACATCGCTAAATACATAGCCAAAACCAATCTGGAGGATGGCGTGGCGGAGATGGTCGAAAGACTGGTTCTGAAAAAAGAAATTTGATAAAAGAGAGGGCACTTCCGCCCTCTCTTTTTGCCATAATCCGCCGCAGCAGAAAGGCTGGTCAGCCTGGGAGAGCAAAAGCGTTTCTGCTTCAGGAAAAGAATGAAAGAAAGCATACCCCCGGCTTCACCGGACAGAGCTTTGGCTTATGCAGGAAGCGCCTGTCTGCGGCTGTAGGGTAGGGAGGACAAGGAACGAACTTGCCAGCGCCTTTGTGTTCTTTACCGGAAAAGCGTTTTTTTAGGGGGCTTACACCACGGTAAGACTGGAATTTCTAACCTTCCGACACACAGGATTCGGCCTCGCTGAGAGGGCCTGGCACATGGAAAGATTTCCGGGCGGTAAAATCGTTTGCGCTGGTAAATCCCGCGCGTTTTGTACGAAGCGTCAAACTGATAAAAATTCTGCATATGGATCACCGGTGCTTTCTGCGTGCCTGCCTGCGCCTGACCGCCGCGGAATCTGCCGAAGCTTCCGGCTTTATTGTAAAATGGCTGTTTTTACGTTTGTTTCCGTTGAAAAATATGGAACGTTATGATATACTAAAATGAAATATGTCAAATCTGTGAGGTGTGTTTTTTGGCAGTTGAGCCTAAGGAATATACAAAGCTCGCGGCGGAAATCATGGCCGTCCGGGCGAAGAAGGAAACGCCTCTGGCGATGGTCAGAACCTACGGCTGTCAGCAGAATGTTTCCGACGGAGAGAAAATCAAGGGAATGCTTCAGCAAATGGGCTTCGGCTTTACCGAGGACCAGGAGGAAGCAGATTTTATTTTGTTTAATACCTGTGCCATCCGGGAGCACGCGGAGGACCGGATTTTCGGCAACGTGGGAGCGCTGAAATATTTAAAGCGCAGAAATCCCTCTTTGATCATTGCCCTGTGCGGATGCATGATGGAGCAGGAGCATGTTGTGGAGCGGATCCGGAAAAGCTATCCTTTCGTCAGCCTGGTGTTTGGAACCCATTCCCTGTCGAGCTTTCCTCAGCTGGTTTACGAGACCCTTACCGGCGCCAAGAGAGTGTTTCAGCGGGGCGGGGAGGATACCATTGACGAGAATATCCCGGTGCGCCGGGATGGACACTTCAAGGCCTGGCTTCCAGTGATGTACGGCTGTGATAATTTTTGCTCCTACTGCGTGGTTCCCTACGTCAGGGGGCGGGAGCGGAGCCGGGAGCCTGAGGCGGTGCTGAAAGAAGCCCGCCAGCTGATCGAGGGCGGCTATAAGGATATCACCCTGCTGGGGCAGAATGTAAACTCCTACGGAAAGAATTTGCCGGAGCCGGTGAATTTCGCAAAGCTGCTCAAGGAAATCAGCGATATGGAGGGGGATTACTGGCTGCGGTTTATGACCAGTCACCCCAAGGACTGCACCAAAGAGCTGATCGACGTGATGGCTTCTTCGGGACATATCGCAAAACATCTGCACCTCCCCTTCCAGTCGGGCAACAACCGGGTGCTGAAGGAGATGAACCGTCGCTATACTCGGGAGCAGTATTTGGAAATCATCCGCTACGCCAGGGAGAAGATGCCCGGCCTTTCCATTACCAGCGACGTCATCGTCGGCTTTCCGGGAGAGACCTATGAGGAATTTCAGGACACGCTTTCCCTGATCCGGGAGGTAGGGTTTACCGCGCTGTACACCTTTATCTTTTCCCCAAGAAAGGGACGCCGGCGGCAGGAATGCCGGACCCGGTGTCCCACAAGGAAAAGACCCGGTGGTTCGCGGAGCTGTTAAAGGTTCAGGAGGAAATTTCCGTCAGGCGCTGCGCCTCGATGGTGGGGAAAACCGTCCGGGGCCTCGTGGAGGAGGAAGCCTCCAAGCCTGGCGTGCTGAATGCCCGAACAGAGGAAAACGTTACGGTGGAAATCCCCGGCGGTCCGGAAATGATCGGCAGCTTTCGGAATATTTTGGTCACTGACGCGGGAAACTGGGTTTTAAAGGGAAACTGTATATAATTTCAGCTGCGAATTTATATAGAAAATAAAAAATTTGGAGGACTAACAAATGGATATCATTGAGCAAGCGAGAGAACTGGGACGGCAGATTCAGAAAGACGACCGTTATCTGAAGGTGCAGATCGCCCAGCAGAACAGCGATAACGATAAGGAGCTTCAGGCTCTGATCGGCGAGTTCAATTTAAAAAGAATGAATATTAACACCGAGGCTCAAAAGGAGGACCGCAGCGAGGAAAAGCTTCAGAAGCTCAACCAGGAGCTGCGCGCCTGCTATGCCTCGATCATGAAGAACGAAAATATGGCGGCTTACAATATGGCTCGCCAGGAGCTGGACGCCCTTCTTAACCGGGTGAACGCCATTATTATGCAAAGCGCCCAGGGAGAAGATCCGGATACTACCGACTACCAGGAGTCCTGCGGCGGCAACTGCGCCTCCTGCGGCGGCTGCCACTGATTCGCCGTATCATTAAGCAGCGCGGGAAGCAGCCGCTTCCCGCGCCCTAAAGAATTTTGAAGGGAGAAATACAATCATGGCCGAACTGTCGCCAATGATGCAGCAATATCAGAAAATCAAGGCGGAAAACCAGGGGGCTATTTTGTTTTTCCGCCTTGGAGATTTTTATGAAATGTTCTTTGACGACGCGGTGCTGGCGTCGAAGGAACTGGAACTGACCCTTACCGCAAGAGACTGCGGACAAAATAAAAAGGCGCCCATGTGCGGCGTTCCCTACCACAGCAGCGAAAGCTATATCGCCAGGCTGATTTCCAAAGGCTATAAGGTGGCCATCTGTGAGCAGATGGAGGATCCCGCCCTGGCGAAGGGGCTGGTAAAACGGGATATTATCCGTGTAGTCACCCCTGGTACTGTCTTAGAGGGCAGCATGCTGGACGAGGGTAAAAATAATTTTATCTGCTCTATTTACGCCATAGGGGACCATGCGGGCATATGCTTCTGCGATATTTCCACCGGCGAGCTTTATTCCACCAGCCTGGATAAGGACTTGGAAAATGAGATTTTAAACGAGCTGGGCCGTTTTTCTCCCCGGGAAATTTTGATCGGCGGCGAGACGGTGAATATGAAGAAGCTGGCTCCGTTTATCCGGGATAAGCTGTCCGCCTGCGTGGAAATGCGGGAGGATGCCGAGTTCGAGCTGGAAACCTGCCGCAGGACCGTGCTGGAGCAGTTTAAAAAGGAAACGCTGGATGATCTGGGAATGGAGGGGCAGGACCAGGCGGTTTCCGCTCTGGGAGCCCTGCTCAATTACCTTAAGGATACCCAGCGGAAGGTGCCCTTAAAAATAAACCGGATTGAAAATTATACCCAGGCCCAGTTTATGGGCATAGACCTTAACACCCGGCGGAATCTGGAGCTGCTGGAAACCATGCGGAACAAGGAGAAGAGAGGCTCTCTGCTGTGGGTGCTGGATCAGACTAAAACCGCTATGGGAAAGCGGCTTCTCCGCACCTGGATCGAGCAGCCGCTGTTAAGCTGCGGGAAGATTATCCGCCGGCAGAACGCGGTGGAGGAGCTTTACTGTGATCCGTTCTTGTGCGGAAACCTGGCGGATCAGCTCACCGGGGTTTTTGATTTGCAGCGCCTGATCACCAGAATCGTTTACGGCACCGCCAACGGCCGGGAGCTTCGTTCCCTGTCCGCTACCATCGGCTTGCTGCCGGAGCTGAAAAAAATGCTGGAAAACCGGAAATCCGAGCTGCTGCAAAGCATTTACGAGGATTTGGATACTTTAGAGGATGTCCATGACCTGATTGAAGGCTCGATTGTAGACGACCCGCCTTCTCCGTACGGGAAGGCGGCATCATCCGGGAGGGCTACAATCAGGAGGTGGACGAGCTCAGAAAGGACATGACCGGCGGCAAGGACTATGTGGCCGCCATCGAGAAGCGGGAACGGGAGAAAACCGGGATTCCCAAGCTTCGGGTAGGCTATAACCGGGTGTTCGGCTATTATCTGGAGTCACCAACTCCTACAAGGATCAGGTGCCGGACAGCTACATAAGAAAGCAGACTCTGACCAACTGCGAGCGTTACGTGACTCAGGAGCTGAAAGACCTGGAGGGCCGGATTTTAGGCGCTAAGGACCGGTGCGTACAGTTGGAATACCGTCTGTTTGACGATATCCGCACTACGGTGTCCGCCCAGCAGGAGCGGGTGCAGAAAACCTCGAACGCCATCGCCCAGCTGGATGTTCTATGCTCCTTCGCCCGGGTAGCGGTAAAAAACCAGTATTGCCGCCCAGAGGTCAATTTAAGCGGGAAAATTGTACTGAAGGAAAGCCGCCATCCGGTGGTGGAGCTGCTTTCCGATGCGTCGCCCTTTGTGCCCAACGACGCGCTGCTGGATCAGGACGAAAACAGAGTGCTGGTGATTACCGGCCGAATATGGCGGGAAAATCCACCTATATGCGGCAGATCGCCCTGATTGCGCTGATGGCCCAGCTGGGCAGCTTTGTGCCGGCAGCTTCGGCGGAGATCGGCCTGGTGGATCAGATTTTCACCCGGGTAGCGCCTCCGATGACCTGGCGTCGGGCCAGTCTACCTTTATGGTGGAAATGAACGAGGTGGCGGATATCCTAAAGCGCGCCACCTCCAACAGCCTTTTGGTGCTGGATGAAATCGGAAGGGGCACCTCTACCTTCGACGGCATGAGCATCGCCAGAGCGGTGCTGGAGTTTGTTGTGGATAAGCGGAAGCTGGGAGCGAAAACCCTGTTCGCCACCCATTACCACGAGCTGACGGAAATGGAAGAACTGATGGACGGCGTGAAAAATTACAGCATCGCCGTGAAAAAGAGAGGCGACGATATCACTTTCCTGCGCCGGATTATCCGGGGAGGGGCGGATGACAGCTACGGCATTGAGGTAGCAAAGCTGGCGGGCCTTCCTCAGCCGGTCATCAACCGCGCCAAGCAGGTGCTGAAGGAGCTGGAAACAGGCCAGGAGGTCACTCCGAAAACGAAAGCTCCGAAAAAGGCGCGAAAGGAAGAACCGCCGGCGCCTCAGATTTCTCTGCTCCCCAGCGCGGAGTCGGAAATTGAGGAACGGCTGAAAAAGGTGGACGTCAATACCCTGACTCCCATTGAGGCTATGAATTTACTGTTTGAGCTGGCGAAAATGGCCAAGGAAGGCTAGTGCGCCCGCGGCTTTCCGGACAGAAGCGGGGTGTGGGGACACAGAGCTTTCCGCTTTCGGTTTTTTCTTCTTCAAACAGTTTTTTAGCCGTTAAGAAGTGGAAACGCAGGGGCTCAGCCGAAAAATAAAACGCTGGCTTGGCTTTCGCTGATTTGAATTCGCGCCATGGAAAGCGCCAGGCCGGAGCGGATAGGCGGAATCATATGCGGTTCAGGCGGAGAGGATTCGCTTTAAAAATCAGGCGCGTTCGGCGGCCTGAGGGTAAATCGGCAGCCTGCCAGCTGTGCGGAGAGGAAAAACCTATAGAGAATGTTTTATGAACACCAGTGAGAACCATTTTTATCTTAAAGAAAAGGAGGCGGTTTCATGGCGAAGATCCATGTGCTGGAGAAACACGTAGCGGAGCTGATCGCCGCTGGAGAGGTCGTGGAGCGGCCTTCTTCCGTCATCAAGGAGCTGGTGGAAAATTCTATTGACGCCGGCGCCACCACGATTTCCGTGGAAATCCAGCGCGGCGGCATCGCCTATATGCGGGTGACGGATAACGGCGGCGGCATCGCTAGAGAGGATGTGCCCAAAGCCTTTCTCCGCAACGCGACCAGTAAGGTGGAATCAGCGGAGGATCTGGATGGCATCGGAACCTGGGCTTCCGGGGAGAGGCGCTGGCCTCTATCTGCGCTGTCAGCAGGGTGACCTTGCTGACCAGAACAGAGGAGGAGCTGGCGGGCACCAGCTATCAGATCGAGGGCGGCGAGGAGCTTGCCTTGGAGGATGCGGGCTGCGCAAAGGGCTGCACAATCGTGGTTCGGGATCTGTTTTATAACACGCCCGCCAGAATGAAATTTTTAAAAAAGGATGTTTCCGAGCTAACGCCGTGGCCGGGGTAATGGACCGGGCGGCTTTGTCCCATCCGGAAATTTCTTTCCGCTTTGTCCGGGACCATAAGGAAACCCTGTCCACTCCCGGAGACCGCCAGCTAAGGTCCTGTATCTACGCGGTTTACGGAAAGGATTTTACCGCCGGCCTGATCCCGGTGGACTACGCTTACAACGGCATTAAGGTACGGGGCTTTATTTCCAAGCCCTCGGCGGTGCGGCCTAACCGAAGTATGCAGCATTTTTTCATAAACGGTCGGTTTGTTAAAAGCAAAACCGCCATGGTTGCCTTAGAACAGGCCTTTAAAGGATCGATTATGGCGGGCAAATTTCCAAGCTGCGTTCTCCATCTTTCCGTACCCTGGGAGGCGGTGGATGTCAATGTTCATCCCTCAAAAATTGAAGTGCGGTTTCTCGATGAAAAGCCGATTTTCGACGCCGTTTACCATGGGGTGAAAAGCGCCTTGCTGTCCGGCGACCAGCGAAAGGAAATGATTCTTCCGCGGCCGAAGCTTGATCCGCCGGCGTCTCAGCCGGAGCAGATCAGGCTGGCGGCCAAGCCGGCTATCGGGCCTGCGGCTCAGGTGGCCGCCGAAAAGGAGGCCCGTCTGTTAACGTCTCAGACCGAACAGGCCCCCAATTCCTCCCTTGGCGCTTATGAGAAAGTTGTGAGCGGCTCCGCAGGCCGGCTCGCTCAGCCCCAGCAGGCGCCGCTGGGGAAAGCGCCGGATAAGGCCTTTCCTCAAACCGCTTCCGGACCGGCTGTTGCCGGTACCGCCCATATCGGTGAAAATGCAGCCGATAAAAAGCCTCCTTCTTCGCTTCCGGGCATAGGGGCGGCCGGGAGAATACCGGTTCCCTATGAGGAAAACGAGCCGGAGATTTATCTGCCGGTAAAACGGCAGACTGCCATACCCGCTGTGCGCGACTTTATTTCCAGCCCTTTTTCTTTTTCGGATGAAGCGTCTAAGCCGAAGGCCGCAGGGGAAGCTCCTGGGGATACCGGCTTTGAGGCAGCGGCGGCTGACAGAGGCCGAAAGGCGGAGCCTAAGGCCCAGGAGCTTTCGGAAGAAGCAGCCGGAGAGAAGCCTGAAAGCAGCAGACAGGCAGCGGCGGCGGAGCGCCCCGGGAAGAGGCTGGGCTTCAGCCCTTCGGGGAAAAGAGGCAGCGTCTGGTGGGAGAGGCGTTTCGCACCTATTTGATCATCGAATACGGCGATGATGAGCTGCTGCTGATCGATAAGCACGCCGCCCACGAGCGGATTTTATATGAAAAGCTGAAAAAAGAAAGCGGAAAAAGCTGCGCCCAGTATTTGCTGGAGCCGATTCCGGTAACCTTGGATAAAAATGAGTACGCGGCGGTGCTGGAAAACCAAAAGCTGTTTTGGGAGGCCGGCTTTGAGGTCGAGGATTTCGGCGGAGGCTCCGTGCTGGTAAGAAGCGCGCCGCTTTCCCTGGAGCAGGAGGATATCGCCTCCTCTTTGATGGAAATCGCCGGGCACCTTTTAGAGAATAAAACAGATATGTCCACGGAAAAGCTGGATTGGCTGTACCACAACATCGCCTGCCGGGCTGCGGTCAAGGCGGGACAGATTACCTCCGATCAGGAACTGATCGCTCTGGCGGTGGCGCTGCGGGAAAATCCGGAGATCCGGTACTGCCCTCACGGCAGGCCGGTTTCCATCACGCTGAAAAAGCGGGAAATCGAAAAACAATTTGGCAGGATTCAATGATGAGCAATGAAAAATTTCCATTGATATGCGTGGTAGGCCCGACAGCTCAGGAAAAACCGGCCTGGCGGCGGCGCTCGCCAGAGGCTGGACGGAGAGGTGGTGTCCGCCGACTCTATGCAGATCTATCAGGGAATGTCCATCGGAACGGCGAAGCGGCAGTGGAAGAGATGCGTGGAATTCCCCACCATATGATAGATTTTTTGTCTCCCAAGGAACGGTTCAGCGTGGCGGATTACGCTGCCATGGCTCGAAAAGCAATACTGGATATTCACAAAAGGGGAAGGCTCCCAATACTGGCAGGAGGCACCGGCCTGTATGTGCAGGCAGTCACAGAGGGGATCCTTTCAGGAGGAACCAGAAAACCCGGAAATCCGGCGCCGTCTGGAGCGGCGGGCAGAAGAGAAAGGCGCTGCGGATCTATTTCGGGAGCTGCAGGCGGTCGATCCGCCGTCGGCGGAGCGAATTGACCGGAACAATGAAAACGAGTGCTCAGAGCGCTTGAGATTTACTATCTCACAGGAGAAACCATGACGGAACGATTCGAAGCGTTCCCGCGCCGGCGAGCTGCCCTTCCAGCCGGTGCTGATCGGTCTCAGCTTTTCTGACCGGCAGAAGCTTTACG
>ENA-OQLB01000040-OQLB01000040.1-human-gut-metagenome-genome-assembly--contig:-NODE-40-length-66974-cov-4.935629_pt1 | contig 66974 bp, 72 predicted proteins | sample MGYA00242656_ERZ504813 | MGnify/ENA primary metagenome ERZ504813 (study PRJEB26092, sample SAMD00036388) | human gut metagenome | host: Homo sapiens | study: EMG produced TPA metagenomics assembly of... | reverse complement strand
ATACAAAGATATTGTATATAAAGCCACAGGAAAAATATACATCGGTAGCTGGAATGAAAAAAAAGTAATTGAATACAATAGCTCCATGAGTAAACAAGCAGACTTCATTGTGGACGAAGCTTTTACCAAAGCCATGGCAGATGAACTCGGAAAGCGTGAGTTCACAATAACCATGCTACTCAGTCCGGATACGGGGAAAGTAATGGAAGTGAATTTCAATTTCACGACCTTTAGCCCATACGCCAGAGTACCACTGCATGTATATAGGGAAATCGAAGTAAAACTGAAAGAACAAATACACTTTAAACCCGGAGAAGTGGGAAAACAACTCAATTACATCATGCTGTCATGGAGACAAAAGCCCCAAGGGAAACTCCCCCCATTACCACCTCCCGGTTCGCTGATGTAACATTGTAAACCAACCTGCCTATGCACGAAAGAATCTATAGCAGTTTTTTTAAAGTTCAAAAAAGAAATATAAAAGCTTGGCATTGCTGTTACCTTCTGTGGGTAAATTACATATATTTGTGATTAACGACATCAGAGAGGTTACGAATTATGTATAAGAACTTATTGAACTTGCTTGTTTTGGCAGTGCTGCTCCCTTCCTGCAATGGCACTGCCCCTCACATTTCCGTTGTATGCGAAGAAAACAACGTGGGCAACTGCATTGTAAAATGGGAAATGGCCCCTCTCATCAAAGGAAATGTGAAGTATATGCTTCGACCAATCCCAACCATATCCCCGAAGATGTTCCCGTTGCCGTCGCCAACATCTCCGACCTGAAGATGACTGTCATCACTACCGACCCTACACAACGATACTACTACACACTTGTATTCGCTGACAAATACCGGGTAAAGATTGCCACCCGCAACATCAACATCCCCGGCATACAGAACTTCCGAGACCTGGGAGGCTATTCCTCCTATCCCACCCAAAAGAAAGTGCATTGGGGCATGCTGTACCGCTCTGCCGAAATAGATAAACTGAAACCGTGTTCGCGCAAAGAGCTCAAGAACATAGGCATAAGACTATCATCGACCTGCGTTCATCTGTCGAAGCGAATAGACAAAGCCCTTTGCAACAGGCATTCAAAGTGATCCATATCCCCATTCCTACCGGCGACATGGAGTATATCCTGAAAGGTGTACAGGAACAGAAAATCAAGAGCGATACTGTCTACCGAATCGTGGAGCAGATGAACCGCGAGCTCATCAGCAACTACACCAAAGAATACCGCCGGATTTTCGATATTCTGCTGGACAAGAACAATTATCCCGTCGTTATCCATTGCTCGTCGGGCAAAGGGCGCACAGGCATCGTATCGGCACTTGTGCTTGCCTCCCTTGGAGTGGACGAAGACATCATCATGGAAGACTACCGCCTCAGCAACGACTACTTCAACATCCCGGCGGCCTCCCGATACGCCTACCAGCTTCCGGCACGCTCGCAAGAGGCCATCACCACCCTCTTCTCGGCACGCGAGGATTTCCTGAATGCCGCCATCGAAGAAATGGAACGAAGGTATGGAGATACCGACACCTACCTGCAAAGAGGCATCGGTCTGACAAAAGAAGAAGAAAGAGACTGCAAGACATTCTTTTAACGGATAATTGACAATGGATAATGGATAATGAGTAAGCCAATAAAAAACGATTTATCATGTAATTGCATAATTATCAACCATCAATTATCAATTATCCATTGAAAAGCACTATCTTTGCGCCCGAAATATAAAGATAAAGATATACAGAAGATTTAATGAAGACATTTGAAGAGCTCGGTGTGTCGCCGGAGATACGCCGCGCCATCGAAGAAATGGGTTACGAGCAGCCCATGCCGGTACAAGAGGAAGTAATTCCCTACCTTTTAGGAGAAAACAATGATGTAGTAGCACTGGCACAAACAGGAACAGGAAAGACCGCAGCGTTCGGCCTGCCGCTCATACAGAAGATTAACGTCAACAACCGAATTCCCCAATCACTTATTCTCTGCCCCACCCGCGAACTTTGTTTGCAGATAGCAGGCGACTTGAACGATTATTCTAAATATACCGATGGCTTGCGAGTGTTGCCCGTATATGGAGGCTCGTCCATCGAAAGCCAGATACGCGCCCTGAAACGGGGTGTACACATCATCGTAGCCACACCGGGACGACTGCTGGACCTGATGGAACGCAAAACCGTGTCCCTCGCCACCATACAGAACGTGGTTATGGACGAAGCGGACGAAATGCTGAACATGGGATTCACAGACAGCATCAACGCCATTCTCGCCGATGTGCCGCAGGAGCGCAACACCTTGCTGTTCTCCGCTACCATGAGCCCGGAAATCGCACGCATCTCCAAGAAGTACCTGCGCGATGCCAAGGAAATCACCATCGGACGCAAAAATGAAAGCACCAGCAACGTGAAACACGTAGCCTTCTGTGTACATGCCAAAGACAAGTATGCTGCCCTGAAACGTATTGTGGACTACTATCCGCAGATATACGGCATCATCTTCTGCCGTACCCGCAAAGAAACGCAGGAAATAGCTGACAAGTTGATGCAGGAAGCTATAATGCCGACTCGCTGCACGGCGAACTGAGTCAGGCGCAGCGTGACGCCGTGATGCAGAAGTTCCGCATCCGCAACCTACAACTGCTGGTTGCCACGGACGTTGCCGCACGCGGCCTCGATGTGGACGACCTGACACACGTCATCAACTACGGATTGCCCGATGACACCGAGAGTTATACCCACCGCAGCGGCCGTACGGGACGTGCCGGCAAAACCGGGACTTCCATCGCCATCATCAACCTGCGAGAGAAAGGCAAAATGCGCGAGATTGAGCGCATCATCGGCAAGAAATTCATTGCAGGCGAAATGCCCACCGGCAAACAGATATGCGAAAAGCAACTGCTCAAAGTGATAGACGATCTTGAAAAGGTGAAAGTGAACGAGGAGGAAATCGCCGACTTTATGACCGACATCTACCGCAAGCTGGACTGGCTGAGCAAAGAGGACCTGATTAAACGCATGGTTTCGCATGAATTCAACCGTTTCCTGGATTACTATCGCGGCCGTGACGAGATAGAGACAGCAACCGGTAGTGAGCGTGGTGCAAGAAGTGGCGAGAGGGGCGACCGCAACGACCGTAGAAGCAGCCGCAAAGCAGAACCCGGCTTTACCCGCTTGTTCATCAACCTGGGTAAAATGGACAACTTCTTCCCCAACGAATTAATCAGCCTGCTGAACAACAATACACGTGGACGTGTAGAGCTGGGACGAATTGACTGATGCAGAAGTTCTCCTTCTTCGAAGTGGAGGAAAAGGAAGCCACCAATGTAGTGAAGGCCCTGAACCGCGCCAGCTGGAACGGCCGTAAAGTATCCGTAGAGGTTGCCGGAGACGAGGGTAAGGAGGCTCCGAGGGGCAAACGTCCGGGTACAGCCGGAAGCTATGGGAAAAAAGAGTTTGACAGCAAGAAGCGCAGCTACAAGGAAGACGGCAAACGGAACGATGCCACCGGCAAACGCAGCGAAAAGGCCGAAAGTCCTGCAAACGACAAGAAGAAAGGCAAGCCCAGCCGCGAAGAGCGGGGTTACACCAAAGCCCGTGGCAAAAAGGATGACTGGAAACAGTTCTTCCAGGGCAACAATGACTTTAAGGATGCAGAGCCCGACTTCAGTGAAGAAGGTGGGCAAGACGGACACCGAAGAAGAAGAAGTGATATAAACTATAGAAAGATAATAGGGTGATAAAACTGGCAGCATCCGCTACCGTTTTATCACCCTATCCTTTTTCACAACTCTTTATCCTTTATTTCGTACAGCTTTTCGTACTGAATGCAACGAGCATCCAAACCATTTTCTCCTGCTCTTTCAAGTAGCCGGTCATCAAATCTGCCGTCACGTCATCGCCGGCTTCATTTGCCAGTTCAATTACCTTTCTCTCTTCACCAATCAGGTAGCCGTAAGTCTCGAGGATATGGTCCACAGCCTCACTGCCGCAAGAGATATCGGATACTTCCTTCACGTTAGCAACCTTCAGGTATTCACTGAACTTATTCTCGGGCACGCCACCCAGCATCAAGATGCGCTCTGCAATCTCGTCAATCTTCTCGGCGGTATCGTCATACATACTCTCGAACTTCTCGTGCAGCACAAAGAAGCCGTGTCCCTTGATGTTCCAGTGCATACCGCGCAGATTGGTGTAATGTACCTGGAAGTCGGCCAATAATTGGTGCAATGCTGATGTTACGCCAGCCACTTTCTTTTCATTCAAATGCAAGTAATCTAAAGTTTTCATAATTCTATTGTTTTAAATATTTATACTATTTTCCTTTTGGATATTGCAAAGATAAGGGGTAAATCAAGGCTTGTCAAACAGATAATTTCTATCTTTGCATAGACGAACTCTATACATAACCTTCAAATGCCTTGTTCATCATGACTTTACAACAATTGGAATACATCCTTGCCGTCAACCAGTTCCGCCACTTTGCCAAAGCTGCCGAATATTGCCGCGTGACACAGCCCACCCTCAGTGCCATGATTCAGAAACTGGAAGAGGAACTGGACACCCGGATTTTTGACCGCAGCCAGCAGCCGGTATGCCCCACTCCCGTCGGTATCCACATCATAGAACAAGCACAGAATATATTGGTTCAAGCCAACCGTATAAAGAATATTATAGAAGAAGAAAAACACTCACTGACCGGCACCTTCAAGCTGGGCATACTTCCCACCGTAGCTCCTTACCTCCTGCCCCGTTTCTTTCCGCAGCTGATGAAGAAATACCCCAACCTCGACATCCGGGTAGTCGAAATGAAAACAAACGACATCAAGAAAGCCCTGCAGACGGGAGAAATAGATGCAGGTATCGTAGCGAGTCTGGCAGGTATGGAAGAGTTGCAGCAGACGCCGTTGTTCTATGAACAGTTCTTTGCCTACGTGTCGCGCGAAGACGCCCTCTTCAACAACGAGGTAATCCGTACTTCCGACCTGAACGGCGAACAGCTTTGGCTGCTCGACGAGGCCATTGCTTCCGTGACCAGCTGGTGCGCTTCTGCCAGATGAAGTCGGCACGTGCCAGCCAGCTTGCCTATCACTTGGGCAGCATGGAGACCTTTATGCGCATGGTAGAAAGCGGCAAAGGCGTGACCTTCATCCCCGAACTGGCCGTTCTGCAACTGGGCGATGCCAGAAAGAGCTGGTACGTTCCTTCGCCATCCCCTGCCCCACCCGCCAGGTCGTGCTGCTGACCAATAAGAACTTTATCCGCCACACGCTGCTCGAAGTGCTGGTTAAGGAGATAAAACTTTCCGTACCCAAGGAAATGCTCTCACTGAAAGCAACCCAAGCAGTCGTATAGATTTCATCTATCGCTCCATAAAATCTTTCAATCGGATTTTTTGTTCTATCGGGGAAAAATGCTATATTTTTGCAAACAGAAAAAGCGAAGGTCGGTTGCACCTCAGCATCATCAAGCAAACTGGCTTCTACATTCTGTCTGCACAATCTTCGCATTGGTAAAACAAAAAACTAAACCTATTAAAAGAGAAAAATTATGGAACCGATCATCAACTCACAACTCCCTGAATTCAAGGTTCAGGCTTTCCAAAACGGAAGTTTCAAAACAGTATCCCACGAAGACGTAAAAGGTAAATGGGCCATTTTCTTCTTCTATCCGGCAGACTTTACCTTCGTATGCCCTACCGAGCTGGTAGACATCGCAGAGAAATATGACCAATTCCAAGCAATGGGCGTAGAAGTATATTCTGTAAGCACAGACTCGCACTTTGTGCACAAGGCATGGCACGATGCTTCCGAAAGCATCCGCAAGATTAAGTACCCATGCTTGCCGACCCCACAGGCGTGCTGAGCCGCGCATTCGGCGTGATGATTGAAGAGGAAGGCATGGCATATCGCGCACATTCCTCGTAAATCCCGAGGGTAAAATCAAGATTGCGAGATACAGGACAACAACATCGGACGCAATGCCGACGAGCTGCTGCGCAAGGTAGAAGCTGCACAGTTTGTTGCCACACACGATGGAGAAGTCTGCCCTGCCAAGTGGAAGAAAGGAGCGGAAACTTTGAAGCCGAGCATCGACCTTGTAGGAAAGATTTGATAAGTAATAGGAGGAGCGGGCGCTTTCACCATAGAAAGACGTCCGCTTTCCTTTAAGACGTCCGCAGTACTTGTACAGAAGTACTGTAGTACTTTCAAAGGAGTACCGCAGTACTTTCGAAGGAGTATTGGAGTACTTCCTCACAAGTTCTGCAACTACTCTATATCAAACATATTAAAAGACTATTTTCTCACCCCAAACACCCTATTAATCATGTTAGAAACAACTATATTAGACCAGGTGCGGAGCGTATTCCAGCATTTGGAAGCCCGCTACGTCTTTCACATCACCTATCATCCGGGTCACGAGCAGGCACAAGAGCTTATCGGATTCTTGAAGGATGTGGCAAGCTGTTCCGACAAGCTCTCCTGCCGGATGAGTGAGATAGAGAACCCGTGTTGGAGTTCACATTGCTGAAAGACGATGTGGAAACCGGCATCAAGTTCCGCGGCATCCCCGGCGGACACGAGTTCACTTCCCTCCTGCTTGCCGTGCTGAATGCCGATGGAAAGGGGAAAAATCTGCCGGACGAAGCAATTCGTCGCCGCATCCGGGCGTTGCAAGGCGACATCAGCCTGCAAACGTATGTATCGCTTACTTGCACCAACTGTCCGGATGTGGTGCAGGCACTGAACATCATCGCATTGCTGAATCCGCACGTCACCCACGAGATGGTGGACGGGGCGCTTAATCAAGAGGAAGTAGATGCGCTGAAGATACAAGCCGTGCCGTCAGTCTACGCTAATGGCAAGCTGCTTCACGTAGGTCGCGGTTCTTTAGGAGAGCTTTTGCAGAAGCTGGAAGAAGCCTTCGGCAGTGCTCCGCAAGAGGACGAAGCGCCGATAGAGAGAGATTTCGACGTGCTGGTATTGGGCGGCGGACCAGCCGGAGCTTCCGCAGCCATCTACTCTGCACGCAAGGGCCTACGGGTGGCGATTGTTGCCGAGCGCATAGGCGGACAGGTAAAGGAGACGGTAGGCATAGAAAACCTTATCTCCGTGCCGCAGACTACTGGTGCAGAACTTGCCAACGCACTCCGCACACATATAGAGCACTATCCGATAGAGATTTTCGAGGAGCGTAAGATAGAGAAGTAGAGTTGCAGGGAACGGAGAAAAGTGTCTCCACCGTAGGCGGCGAGATGTTCCATGCACCGGCGGTAATCATTGCCACAGGGGCAAGCTGGCGCAAACTGAATGTGGAGGGCGAAGCGGAATACATAGGACGCGGCGTGGCATTCTGTCCGCATTGCGACGGTCCGTTCTATCAAGGCAAGCATGTGGCGGTTATCGGTGGAGGTAACTCGGGGATTGAAGCTGCCATCGACCTGGCAGGCATCTGCCGGAAGGTAACGGTATTCGAATTTGCCGATACACTGAAAGCCGACCAAGTGCTGCAAGAGAAAGCCCAGAGCCTGCCGAATGTGGAAATCTTCACCTCGTCACAGACCGTAAAAGTCGATGGAAACGAGGAAAAAGTAACTTCTATCCGCATCAAGGACCGCCTTACCGGCGAGGAACGCGACTTCCCGTTAGACGGCATCTTCGTGCAAATCGGTTTGGCAGCCAACAGCGCTCCTTTCCGCAACAAGCTGGAAACGACTCCGACCGGGGAGATTAAGATTGACGCTTTCTGCCGTACCACACTTCCGGGGGTATATGCGGCAGGGGATGTATCGAATGTTCCTACAAGCAGATAGTCATTGCCATGGGCGAAGGGGCAAAGGCAGCACTCTCGCATTCGATGACCGTATCCGTGGAGTGATTTAGAAAATATCACCCATAAAAGTATAGGCAGGGGGCACACGTTAAGGATTGGCAAGCTTCAGTTCCTGAATCAGATTTCCTGCCTTCCCATACTTCTCAATCATAAACAGTATGTAGCGTACATCTACCCGATGGTGCGCTGCATCTTCGGCTCATAAAGGATGTCGCTGCTCATGGCTTCCCAGTTCCCATCGAAGGCAAGCCCCAGAAGTTCTCCTTTGGCATTGAACATGGCACTGCCGGAATTGCCTCCCGTAATGTCATTATTGGAGATAAAGCAGACATTCATTTCTCCCTTCTCATCGGCATATCTACCGAAATCACCGGAGGAAAGAAGGGATAGCAACTCAGGCTGCACTTCAAAATCCACATCGCCTGCATGGGCTCTGACTTTCTCCAGAATACCTTTCGCGGTGGTATAATAATCATATTCCGCTCCGTCGAAGGGGGCATAACCGCAGACAGTGCCAAAACTCAAACGCATGGTGGAGTTGGCGTCGGGATAGAAGTTACGGGATGCGTACATACGTCGCACGGCAGAGTTGAACAAACGTTCATTCCGCTCGATTTCACCGGAAGCCTGCTGTACCTGCATATTCATCTCGAATAGCTTCGTGATGAGTCGATGCCAAGTTGATGGCAGGGTCATTATATATCTGATAGGTGGTGTCCTGCTCCAGAAAACGCTTCAATCCACGGGGGGTGGTCAGCTCCGAGCGGGCATAAAGACTATCCACATAGGTACGCTCGTTACCTCCGTATTCTGTCGCAATCGTCTGGTAGAGCTCGGGCAGATAGGTGGAATCCACTTGGGAGCGGTATTCTTTCAACAGTGCTGTAAACACTTCCTTGTCAATGCCCAAGTCCAGATTGGCATATTTCTCAACGATAGCTTTCAGATTGGCAACCACCGTTTTCTCTTCCCCCTCAAAGTCGAAGTTGAGGATGGACAAAGCAAGCTGCACCAGTTCCGGACCGTTCAGGAAAGATTCGGCAAAGTAAGCTCTGGCACGATAAGCATCACGGCGGCTCTTGTAGTTCAGCTCCAGGTCGGAAAAAAGATGCAGCAGATGTTCCCGCTCCTCCGGTGTCTGCTGTATCCAGCGACGGAGTTCGGTCTCCATGGCACGCTTCTTGTCCAGCACATGCAGTTTCTTGATGGTGCGGTTCACTCCTATGCTGTTCTTCCAATAATTGGAACTTTCGTCGTATTTGGAAGCGTACTTGATGCGGATGCTGTCACGGCTATCCATTTCACGCTTCCAGATGGCCTGCTTCACACCACGGACATCTATCTGAGCCTGGTTGGTGGTGGTCATCATCTCTTCGATGCCAAAAGAGGAAAGATAGCGTTCCGTACTGCCCGGATAGCCCATCGTCATACAGAAGGAACCTCACGATAACCGTCCAGAGATATCGGAGCCACGTATTCGGGATGGTAGGGAACATTGTCGGGAGAATAGTCGGCAGGACGGTTGTCTTTGCCGGCATAGATACGGAATACGGCGAAGTCGCCCGTATGGCGCGGCCATACCCAGTTGTCAGTGTCCCAGCCGAACTTGCCCACTGAGGAAGGCGGTGCAAATACCAGCCGCACATCATTGTAGTCGCGATAAACGGAAAGCCAGAATTCATTGCCTCCATAGTAAGCATCCACAATGCCTATCAACGTGGAGTCTTTACGAGAAACCTCTTCGCCAATGACCAGCATCACCGAATCTACTACACTTGTACGCTCAGATTCGTCCATATCCGGTTTTACTGCTCCAAGTACCCGACGGGTCACGTCTTGCTGGTGCAAGAGGAAGCGGACGTAAAGTTCCGGATTAGGCAGTTCTTCACTAAGATTACGTGCCACAAATCCGTCTTTCAGATAGTCGTGCTCCACAGACGAGTGTTGCTGTATGCTGCTGAAGCCGCAGTGATGATTGGTAAACACCAGCCCATCCCCGGACACCACCACTCCGGAACAAAAGCCTCCGAAGCTGACTACCGCATCCTTCAGCGACGGGCGTTTCGTATTGTATAGCTTGTTGACAGACATCTGCAAGCCCAACTCTTTCATGGTCTGGCGTGTCTGCTTGTTCAGATTTCCCAGCATCCACATCCCTTCATCCGCTTGTCCCGGCAGAGAAAAAAGGAAGCAGACAGCTATCAGTATAAATCTTATTTTCATTCCGTCAATTCTTGTATTATTCAGTAATCAGCTCAATTGCTTGGCACCCGTACGCGCCTTGAGCCACTCCGCAATCTTTTCCTTCTCGTGCGCACCGGATGCTTGCCGAATTTCAAGACGGCAAGGGTCACAGTATCCACCCGTACAGAATCTACCGCCAGTTCAATCGCATGAGATATTGATACGGTCTTTACCGACGGGTAGAGCACTTTCAGTTCCGGGATAATCTTCTTGCCCAATTCATCGAAGGTTTTGTATCTTTCCAAATTCTGCTCCAGCGTGGCAATCTTCTGTTTCTGTTCCACCAGACGCTGCTCACTGTTCTTGTAGAAGTCTTCCATCACCATGGCACGGATGGAAGAAATATCCACCGCTTCATTGTTCATGCCTTGGAGGACTATCAGCTTGGTATTGTCCAGCTTATAGTCTTTCATCTTGCTGCGGGCAATGGCGATGGAGCTTCGGGCACCTCCTGCCCAATCAGCACGACACGTATTTCGTGGCCCTTGCCCTCGTGATGGATTTTCTTGTCCAGCACCTGCGTATTCTCAAAGGAGAGCTGCTCGTTGACAAAACGGTTGGCAGCACTCTCAAAGAAGGTATCCTGGACGATACCTACCGTCAGATAGACAGCGGGACACATGGTCAGGATAGCAATCAGGACGATATATTTACGTACTTTCTTCTCCCGGTTCTTATCCACAAACTCCTTGCGCTGGAAGTGCATCACGCGCACGCCCAGGAAAGTGGCAAGACTGATAAACACAGAATTGATGAAATAAAGATAGAATGCACCGAGGAAATAAATCAAGTTACCCGTTGCCAGCCCGTAGCCTGCCGTACAGAGAGGCGGCATCAAAGCCGTGGCAATGGCAACACCCGGAATCACATTTCCTTTCTCTTTGGTAGAGAGCGCCGTCACACCTGCCAAGCCGCCCATCAAGCGATGAATACGTCATAAATGGTGGGTGACGTACGTGCCAGCAATTCCGACTGCCCTTCGGCAACGGGACTCACCAGAAAGAAAATGGTAGCAGTGGTCACACTGAACAAGGTAGTTATCAAGAAGCTCTTCAAAGACCGCTTCATCAATTCAAAATCATTCAACCCCACAGAAAGCCCCACGCCCATGATAGGCCCCATCAGCGGCGAGATGAGCATGGCACCGATAATCACGGCTGTGGAGTTTACATTCAATCCCAACGAGGCCATGAATATGGCGAATATCAGAATCCAAAGATTGGCTCCTTTGAATTCCACTCCCTTACGGATGGAATCTACAGTTTCCAGTTCATTGTCCTTGTCTTTGCGCAAATCAAGATAGTCTTTCAGAAAAGTCTTGATAGCGAAGGTATTTCTGTTGTCGGTCGTCTTTTCTTCCATTATCAATTATCAGTTTTCAATTTTCTCTCAATGAAACGCCTCGTAAAACACTGCTGGTCATCTCGGCAGCAAAGTCCTTTGCCTTAATGCCAAGAGTTGGCAAGAAATCTGCCAAAGCACGTTTTTCCGGTGCTCCAAGTTTACGTTTAAGCATAGCAGTGTTCATGCGAAAAAGAGCTTGGTCGCCCTTACTACGTATGATTCCGAACCCCTTGTCATCCACACCACGCTCGTAAAGAACACCAAAGAGGCGTTTCTCTGTCTCTGCCAACTTATGGCGAGCCTGGACACGGTCGTAGTCAAGAAGTCGTTGCTCTATTACCTCTGCCACACGTGTTTGTACAGCAAAGTAATTTTGGGCAAAAGCAATCTCCGACTTACGAGGGTCACCATTTTGTGCCACGAGGTAGCAGGCATAGCGAGTGAGCATAAAGTCTTCAATGTCCTTTGATGCACCTTTAGGCATAAGTATCGTTTTACTGATGCCGGTAAAATGATTACTCGTCTCTACACTAGCGTTTTGGCAAGCCTCCTTAGCTTTTCCTAAAACATTCTCAAACGTTTGCCATTTGGCATAGCCAGAATGGGATATAATTCGCGAGCACTCCAGCACTCCACGCCTTCGTATTCACACGCAATGGATTCGAATCTTGCGAGGAGATTCTGAATTGCTTCTGATTTAATCATACTTGATTCTGAATTTATTGTTTGCTCTTCTGCACAATCCTTGATTTCAAAACAATCTTTATGCGATTGATTTTTCTGTCCATTGTGTCACTTCAGTTTTAATAACAGTACAAAAGTAATGCTTTTCTTGACAAAACTGTTAAATACGCAATGTTTATCAATCTAACTTCTCTAACCTCACTTCACCAGCCTACCAATGAACGGAATCTGCCTCAACGGCAAGTCGCACTTCACGATATAGGCCACAAAGAGCAGCAACAAAACGGTACGGTACGCCATACGCAGGTAAATATTTTCTATCGGGACATATTCGGCAGCCAGATAGAGTACTGCCGCAAGCAGCACATAACTACCGATAGCCCTCAGGTCATACTGAATGGGATACTTCTTCTGCCCTACGAAATAGGACAGAAGCATGGCGATGCCATAGCCACAGAATCCTGCCCAGGCACAAGCCATATAACTGTATCGGGGAATCAGAAGTATGTTCATCACTACCAGCACCGTGCAACCTATCAAGGAGAAATAAGCTCCCCAACGCGTTTCGTCAATCAGCTTGTACCAGAAGGAAAGATTGAAATAGATACCCATAAAGATTTCGGCAGCCATCACGATAGGCACTACCCGCAATCCCGGCCAGTAGTCGCGACCGATAATATGGCGCAGGATGTCCAGATAGAACATGACAGCGAGGAATGCCAGCAGTGTGAAGATGATGAAGAACTTCATGGCTTGCGCATACATCTGCTTGTTGTCCTTGTCCCGGCTCTTCCCGAAGACAAAAGGCTCGTATGCATAGCGGAAGGCTTGTGTAAGCATCGCCATCACCATGGCAATCTTGCTGGCAGCCCCATAAATGCCCAACTGTACGGAAGCTTCCGCCTCATCCGGATAGACAAAAGGAAAAATAATCTTATCCGCCACCTGATTCAGGATACCTGCCAAGCCGAGTACCAGCAACGGCAGACAATAAGCAAGCATCCGCTTCAGCAGTTTTCTGTCCAGCACGTAGGCAAACCCACGCAACTCCGGAATCATGCAAAGCATGATGGTAGAGGTGCATATCAGATTGAAAAGGAAGGCATAACCCACGTCATCCCCTTTCATTCCCACATAATAGAGCAGATTCAGTGCAATGTTCAGGAAGATGAACAGCAGTTTGAGTGCCGCAAACTTAATGGGACGCTTCTTGTAGCGCAAATAAGCGAAAGGAATGCTTTGAATAGCATCCATCGCCACCACAATCATCATCATGCCCACGTACCAGGATGGTCACCATACTCCAGCCATCCGGCAATGGGGTTGAGGAACAGCAATCCCAATGCAAGAAAGGTAAGCGCCCCCACACTCACACTGAGCAATGTCGTGGAGTACACCCGCATCGGGTCGTCCTCTCCTTTATTGGCAAAGCGGAAGAAACCGGTCTCCATGCCGCACGTCAACAACACCAGCATGAGCGCCACCCACGCATATACATTCGTCACTACGCCATAGCCTCCGCTTTGTGCGGACATCGCCATGGTATATACGGGCACCAGCAGGTAATTGAGGAAACGCCCCACAATGCTGCTCAACCCATAAATGGCAGTTTCTTTTGCCAATGATTTTAATCCGGCACTTCTTTAATGGTTGTTATGAACACAAAGGCACGGAGGCACAAAGTTTTCTAGGATAAGAGGAAAGAGAGACTTTATGTCTCCGCATCTCTGTATTCGTTTTCTTAAAATGAATCACTCGTCGCCAAACAAGGTACGCTGGCTACTATAGAGGCTTCGCCCCAGATGCTTGTAGGCAAGCTCCGTCACTTCACGCCCACGGGGAGTGCGTTTCAGGAAACCTTCTTTTATCAGGAACGGTTCATAGACTTCCTCTATCGTACCTGCATCTTCGCCCAAAGCAGTGGCGATGGTAGTCAATCCCACCGGACCGCCTTTGAACTTGTCGATGATGGTACAGAGTATCTTATTGTCTATCTCGTCCAGACCATACTTGTCGATATTCAGAGCCTCAAGGGCAAACTGTGCGATTTCCGTGTCAATGCTCCCCGAACCTTTCACTTGGGCAAAATCGCGTACACGCCGCAGCAATGCATTGGCAATACGCGGTGTGCCACGGCTGCGGCTCGCAATCTCGGCGGCAGCCTTACGGAGCAAGGCACATCGAGGATGCCGGACGAACGACGGATAATGCCGCTCAACACATCATCATCGTAATATTCCAGATGCAGGTTGATACCGAAACGGGCACGCAACGGAGCTGTCAACAGACCGCTACGCGTGGTAGCTCCCACCAGCGTGAAAGGATTCAAATCAATCTGTATGCTTCGGGCAGAAGGGCCTTTGTCTATCATGATGTCTATGCGGTAGTCCTCCATGGCTGAGTACAGATATTCCTCCACTACGGGCTCAACCGGTGTATTTCGTCGATGAAAAGTACATCATTGGGCTCCAGGCTAGTAAGCACTCCCGCCAAATCCCCCGGCTTGTCAAGTACCGGACCGGAAGTTATCTTGAAACCTACGCCCAGTTCGTTGGCTATGATATTGCTGAGTGTTGTTTTTCCCAATCCGGGAGGGCCGTGAAGCAACACATGGTCCAGCGCCTCGCCACGCAGGCGGGCAGCTTTCACAAATATGCGCAGATTGTCCACCACCTTGTCCTGCCCGCTGAAATCCTCAAAATTCAACGGACGGAGAGCGTTCTCGAAATCACGTTCTCGGCTGGTGACGGGCTGCTGGTTGCGTATATCAAAATCTTCTTGTTCCATTCCAGATTCCTTTGTTTTCTGCAAAATAACTAATTTATTTTGAGATAAGCGATAGAAGTTAGTTTTTTCATGGCTATCTCTCCTACCCAAAAAAAACTGCATGAAAGAAAACTCATTCATACAGTTCTTAAAATCATCCATAAGCTAATCTTGCTTACCTTACCCTATGCAATACTATGTTACATATTAATACCTATTTATTGTTTTTGATATGGTTCCTAATCAGCATAGTATTTCACAATCATTTCTTGCCTTTCGAATAAACGATATAATCCCAAGACTTCAACAAAGCATTAGCACCATCTTTTATGACTTCTACCTTTACTTGATGTTTACCCTCAGGCAGCTGATATTTCCAAAATATATCTAACCGCCGATCATGGAAGTAAGTCGGAAATGCAGCAGCCTTCTCGACCAACTCCCCATCAAGATACAGATTAACTTTCAGTACTGCATCCGGCCGATTCATGTCCCTACGAATAGCCTCCCCACGGAGTACAAATCCCGTACCCTCAAATTCAAAAGTCAGTATATCTATATCGTGTTTAGACAATTCAACCTTAGCCGTGGGATACATATCTGTAAAACTCTGCTCCAAACGTACAGTCTCGGGCCTCTGTACGGCAATTGTCACATTCTCCTTTTCCACTTTTCCTCCATTCCTGCGAATCATCTCCAAAGCATGTTTATTGCTGATAGTGTAAATCTGATCCAAACAGAGTAACGTATACTTGAAATTCTTGCCTTCCGCCCCTCTCAAACCTTTCATCCAATATTCAGGGATAGCATCATAGCCTATCATTGTGCCTAATATCCCTCCTGCAGAAGACGGATTACAATCTGAATCCTGACCTGCCCGCGTTGATATTTCCATTGTCTTAGTGAAATCACCATTGCCATACAATAATCCTAAAACGATGTAAGCGGCATTAATTTTAGCATCAATATCTAATGGATGAAATACTCCATCCGGACAACCGATCTCTTCCGCATGATGTTTCTGAATTTCGAACCAAGTACGTTTCCAATCATCAGGATACATTTTATACCACTCTATCACATCTGCAATACATTTATAGAAACCACTTTCCTCCGGAATCGTCTTTAAAGCCTCAGTAACAATAAACTGGATATCATCAGACACAAAAGCAAGACTATACATGGCACCGACATAAACACCACCATACCAGCCATCGCCATAACACATAAGATGCCCCACCTTATCACTGATTTGAGAAGCTGAATTAGGCATACCCGGATTCATCAGTCCGGCAAAATCTGCTTCAATCTGATAATCAATGTCATCGGCATGTGGGTTATTCAGCCAATGTCCAGGATTGTCCACTCCATGAGCTATATTATACCTCGCAGCCTGATTGGCATGCCATAAATTATAGTCTGCCGTAGCAAAAGCTACAGCAAAATCTTTCACCGAAGCATCCAGCCCTTTTTTCTCCAATACATCTACAAAAGTGAGGTCCATGTAAATGTCATCATATAAATCAGGCCAGGAATCCATCAATCTTTGCACATAACCTTCCCCCCAAGGAATCGTCTGATAATCCTGAATAAAAGTTCCTTGATACCTAAATTCCGTATAACTACCGAAGCTAACCCCGATAGTCTGGCCGGCCCAACCTCCCTTTATCTTATTCTCTAATTGAACCTTACTCATCGTCACTGATGAAGGCAATTTTGAAGCTGCATTACCCATTACAGTCCCCAGCAGCACGCATATACATATTCCAAAGATTCTAAGTTCTTTCATAATTAATTTTTTAATTTATATTTCAATATACCACCCTATTTATACCCCTCATTTTGTTCCAATTTATTATTAGCTTGTATCTCTGACAAAGGAATAGGAAATAAGTTTAAATAAGTTTCTTTAGAAGGTTCGTGAAAAGTCCATTCTCCTTTTGTATAATTATTATCAAAACGTATCAATTGGCTACGCCTCAAACCTTCCAAAGCAAATTCCCGGCCCCATTCATCCAATAAAATTCCAAAACGTACAGGAACACCATTTACATTAGTTGTTTTCAACAAATCAGCTCCAGAGAGTTTGTTGTCACCGTCAAAAGCACGTTTCCGTACTTCATTGACTAACTGTGCCGCTTCTTCCGCATTGCCATTTGTACGTAAAATACACTCAGCTTTCATCAAGTAAACCTCTGCATAACGCATAGCCACCCAATCATTATCCAACGCACGCGAGGTTCCCATTTTAATTTCATACTTACCGCAACGGTAACCTTCAGCCTCTCCTCCATTTTCAAGATTGCTGACTTCCTTTGTATAAATCAAGGGTTTTCCTTCCCAACCAGGAACAAGTCCAGTGCAATATAAGATAGACCGTCACTGCCATACTGCTGCCCCATTCTCCAGGTTTCGGTAAACGCTTATCGCCTTCCTCATAAGTATCTATAAAAGTAGGAACAGCACACACCCCATTATCCAACCATGTCTGCAAATTAAAGGTTTTTACATTTGAAGGATGAAGAGTTTTCTGCAAAGCCATGTAAATGGTACTTCCAGTCTTCACCTCATCTGCCGGATAAGCAAATATAATCTCTTGGGAGCCTTCATTCTGGGCATAGAAAGGTGCACTATAATCATTCTCCAAGGCATATTTATTGGAGTTCATTATTTCTGTACAAAGTGCCATGCATTCCGTATACATATTCTTCCCTATCCATGACTCTGCATTCAAATAAAGACGTGCCAGTAACATCTTGGCATTCCATTTATTGAATCTGCCATAGTAAGTCTTTGTATCGTCACTCAGCTTATCAACATTATTTTTTATACTATTCTCTATAAATGCAAACACCTCTTCGCGGCTACTGGTTTCCGGCAAGAAACCTTCCGGAACATCAAACCGGTCTACAATAGGTACATTACCGAAAGCCTCACATAGTATGTAATACCAATAAGCACGGGCTACCTCCAACTCAGCTATTACACTTTCCTTACCAGTAACTTCGAAATCCAAATTGTCAAGCTGATAAATTACCCGATTACAATTACTGATTCCTCCGTAGGCCTGTCCCCAAAGATCTGAGAAATGGGGATCTTCCGGTTTCCATGTATGCTTATGCAGACGTATATAGATTCCTCCGTCAAACCAAGCTGCTCGCGGTGTTACGGCCACATCAGTCGTTTCTTCAAAGTCCCACCACTTACGCCATTCCAGAAGTCCTCTATAATCCGTATATACCGGTGTAATGGCAGCAATGATATCTTTTTCATTTTTATAGAAGTTGTTGTCTACCAACCTATCATAGATTTTCTCATCAAGATTTGTGCAAGAACCAGCCATTGCCCCCAACCCCATCAGGAACAATATATATAAACTATATTTTTTCATCATTCTTCATTTTAAAATTTAACAATAGCACCGACCGTATACGAACGGACTGTAGGATACAGCTCCTTACGCTCAACTCCAGGATCTAAACCCTTAATACTGACTTCAGGATCCAGTCCATCATAACCAGTGATAGTAAGCAGATTATGTCCCGTCACATATAACCGCACACTTCTCAAATATTTATTATTCAGATTAAGAGTATAACCCAATGTAACATTGTCTAACTTCACATAGTCTCCCTTCTCAACATAATAGCTATGGTACATATGAGAATCAAAAACATAAGACTGGCTCCCGAAAGGTTTTTTCAATACAGATTTCGGCAAATTACCTTCACTAATACGCTTCATCGTTTCCCAATGCATTCTATACTCATTCAATACTTCAAAGCCGAAAGCTCCTCTCAAAGATATTCCCAAATCAAACTTTTTATATAAAAGTGTTGTGTTCAAACCTGCATACATACTTGGCAAACCATTACCGATCACTTGTTTGTCTTCCTGTCCGGCTTCACTGGCCAATTTAGGATTACCATCAGCACCTTCCACCAACCATAATCCATCATCGGTAAGTCCTACTGCTTTCCAACCGTAAAAATTTCCTATCGGTTCACCCTCCTTTACAATATGCGTCGTCTGCTGAATACCTGAACTAGTCCACCCCGTATACCAATAATCTCTTTGATACTTGTCATTGGAAAGAGATAAAAGTTTGTTGACATTATAAGAGAAATTACCTCCCAGTCTCCAAGTAAAATCCTTTGTCCGGATAACCTCTCCATCCAATGCTACTTCAATTCCCCTATTTCTTATCTTGCCTACATTAGCCCACATCGTACTAATGAAGTTAGGTGGCACAGGAACTTGATATTCAGACAATAAATCTGAAGTTGTCCGCTGATAAAGATCAATTGTACCATTCAATCTTCTACTCAAAAGAGAAAAATCAATACCTAAGTTCCATTCCGATTTTGTTTCCCATTTCAAATCTGGATTAGGATTAGAGGCCGGTACTACTCCTTGTGTCCATTGCCCGTTCATCTGGCCTACACCAGAATAGTTCAATAAAACCAGCGACTGATAAGAATCTGACAATTCTGTTCCCGTCACACCAAATCCAACTCTCAACTTCAAGTCATCTACGAAACCGATATTTTTCATGAAGCTCTCTTCGCTAATTCTCCAACCGGCTGAAATAGCAGGAAACCAGCCCCATTTATGATTCACGCCAAATTTTGAAGACCCTTCACGTCTCAAACTTCCCATCAGCATGTACTTGTTATCATAGTTATAGGTAAGTCTACCAAAGAAAGAGATCAGCTTATTGCCATTTTTATAGCTACTGATTGTCGATTTACCATCTTTTGTAGACTGGGCTGTACCAATATTCCAAGGGCCAAATATATCAGTAGGGAAATCCATAGCATACATCTGGCTGCCTTGTCTTTCAAAATCTTGATAGCTATATCCCACCAATCCCGAGAACTCATGCTTTCCTATCGTCTTAAAATAATCTGCTGTCAGTTCCAGAGTCCGATCCATACTGCCGGCTGCCCATTTGGTTACTTCAGCGTTTTTATTTTCAATAGTGGTAGTAAAATAGTTGAAAGTATTCCATTTGTCCCTCATGGAGTCATATCGCTGCATGGCCGCCATCGCACTCAGATTCAACCCTTCAATGGGTGAAAAAGTAATTTTCCCACTCGCTAGAAGTTGATTCCATTTTTCCTGGTCTGTTTCCTCATTCAGAAGAGCTACCGGATTATAGGCTTATAAGAAGTTCCATATTCTTTATAGGAGCCGTCTTCATTATAAACCGGACGCGTCGGATTCATCAAGCAAGCCTGCAAATAAGCATTATACCAAGTAACGTCCTGCTTTATGGTCGAATTGTTGACATTCAACTGTATTTTCAATTTGTCATCCATCATCGAATGATTCAATCCAATCTTGAATGTCAAAGCTTCCTTGCCTGTATTCAACAAGATACCATCCTGCTTTCTATAGGTTATCGAAGCAATATAGTTTGTCTTTTCAGTTCCTCCACGCAAAGACAAATTATGAGTATGATTTACGGGATTACGGGTAATTGCATCAATCCAATTGACATCAGCACCTTCATCACTGATATTATCCTTAAACAAAGGGTCCTGTGCTAGTCTTCTGTAATCAGATGCTGTCAGTACATCCGTCTGCTTTTGTATAGACTCGAATGCTACATATCCATGGTATTCCAAAGACGCTTTGCCTTGCTTTGCTTTTTTTGTAGTAATGATTATCACACCATTTGTTCCTCTAGTTCCATAAATAGCCGCAGCCGATCCATCCTTCAGTACATCAATGGTTTCCACATCCTCGGGAGCAATGGAATTCAGACTTCCTCCGGGAATGCCGTCAATAACAATCAAAGGGGCTGATGACGCAGAAATCGTGGATACACCACGAATATTGATTTCCACTCCTGCTGTCGGGTCTCCCGATGGGCTTGCCATTTGCAAACCAGCAACCTTGCCTTGCAACAACTGGGTAGCATCTTTTACAACTCCTTGAATAAAGTCTTCAGACTTCACATTCGTAATGGCACTTGTAATTTCCCCCTTCTTCATAGAGCCATACCCAATAACTACCACATCATTTAGAAGATTAGAACTTTCGGTCAACTGGACGTTAATGCTTGTTTTCTCGCCCACAATCATTTCTACGGTATTATAACCGATGTATGAGATGACCAACACATCTTTTGGAGAAGAAACCGTTATGGAGAACTTACCTTCAACATCAGAAATCACACCAGTAGTCTGGCCTTTAACAAGAATATTAGCACCAATAACAGGTACACCCTCAACATCTGTCACCAATCCGTTTAAGGTTCTTTTTCCTCCGGAAGCATACATACATACTGATATTCCCATCAAACACAGTAGAAAGAAATACCGCCACCATTTTACACTTTTCTGTTTCATATTATTTTAATAAAGTTAATAAAGCCAATTTATATTCAAATCATCGGAGAGATCAGTTACCTCCCGAAAATATAATAAGTGAAAGCCCTAAAATAAAGAAGACAAACATTATTGCCAGAAGTCTATTCGTTCCGCGCGGACTTCCTGCAAACTCTTTCCAAATAAACACTCCCCATAAAGCAGCAATCATAGGAGCTCCCTGCCTAGTGCATATGAAATAGCAGTACCTGCCTTTTCAGCAGCAATATAGCTCAAAGCCGTTCCCAGCCCCCAGATGCATCCACCTAAGATACCAACCAAATGTGTTTCTATTTTTCCCGCAAAATATTCCTTATAAGTAACAGATACTCCCACAAAAGGGTGTTTCATCACCAAAGTATTGAATATAAAATTACTGAAAAAGATTCCGACAGCAAAGATGAAAAATGCTGTATAAGGAGTAGCCATCAGGTGTGGGAGAAATAAAATTATTCAAATCCATGGCAGAAGCAACAAAACGGTAAAAGAAGGACATCAATACACCGGCAATCGTTGCTAAAACAATCCCTTTCCTGCTCCCAATAGTACCACTATTCTGCTTCTTACCTGCAGCCATTCCATTACAGACAATGGCAACCACCACAAGAAGAACCCCCACAAATAACCATAGCGGATTACCTTTCGGAGCACTAAAGTAATTGATAAAAACTCCCAGGACCAATGCCAGCCCAACACCCAACGGAAAAGCTACCGCCATTCCCGCCATGGAAACTGAAGCGGATAAAAGAATATTAGAAGCATTGAAAATCACACCTCCTACAAATGCACTGACCATATTTTCCGTACTGACTTGACGAATGTCTCAAGAAAACTTCTTCCTTGACTTCCGAAACTCCCTAAGCTGAATACCAAAAGAAGTGCAAACAGCAGAATGCCTATGGTATAATCCCAATAATAGAGCTCATAACGCCAACTCTTTCCCGCCAATTTCTGGGTATTTCCCCAAGAGCCCCAGCAAATCATTGTGACAAAGCAGAAAAGAACGGCTAACGTATAACTGCTGACAATAAACATAGTACAAAATATTAAAGATTAAACGATAAAGATATTTCCCTCTCAAGTCTGAAACGTCCGACTTCTTCAAGTGTAGGAATAGATGGCTGAGCACCCATCCGGGTAACTGCGATTGCAGCTGCAACATTAGCAAATTCCAATGCTTCCCTATCCAAACCTCTCTGCGAACAAGCCACGGCTAAGGCACCACAAAAGGTATCACCTGCAGCAGTTGTGTCAACAGCATTTACTTTATAACCAGAAATACGGACAGTTTCTTTTTTATTCTTCATATATACCCCACAGCTACCCAACGTAATAATAACATTACGTGCTCCTGATTCCATTAATGCAGTAGCTATCTCATCAAGATTATCTCCCGTATAACTCATATCGGAAATAAAGGAAGCTTCCACTTCATTCACTACCAACAAATCAACGGAATTCATCAATTCCCTATCAATTGGGCAAGCAGGAGCAGGATTAAGTAAAACTTTCTTCCCTCTCTCATTAGCCAATAAAGCCACTTTCTTCACCGTTTCATAAGGAATCTCAGCCTGCATCACAATCATATCCGCCTCATCAATGACTTTTTCGAAACGTATCACCGCATCTGGCAGTAAAGAATAATTAGCTCCAGGAGCTACTGCAATACAATTTTCGCCACTATCAGCCACAAAGATGAGGGCAGTACCCGTAGGATGGCATTCATCATCCACGATGTAATCCGTAATGATACCTTCTTTCTCGAACTGTTTTTTCAGAATATCCGCATACATATCATTTCCCAAAGAAGTGATAAACGTGACAGAAGCTCCGAGCCGTGCTGCCGCAACAGCTTGATTTGCCCCCTTTCCTCCCAGTAACTGCATGAAACAAGCGTCTCCGACTGTTTCGCCCGGTGCAGGAAGATGGCTGACTTGTGCAACCATATCTATGTTTGAACTTCCAATAACTACAATTTTCATTTTTATCAGATTTATAAATATAACTCAGGTTGGTTTATCTCATAAAGCTATCTCCCGTTTATAAGGAATGGCACTCTGTGCACCCATACGTGTCACTGCAAGAGCTGCCGCAGCATTGGCAAATTCCACCGATTCTGTCAGCGTATGGTTCTCGGACAAATAGACACTAAACGCTCCGCAAAACACATCTCCAGCACCAGTAGTATCAATTGTTTCTACTTCCTTTGCAGGAATCATAGTATATTCTTCCTTTTCCTTTACATAAGCGCCATCTTTTCCTAATGTAATGACGACATTCTCTATTCCTTTCTCACCTATAGCTTTCGCTGCACGCCAAGCACTTTCCTCATCTATCACCTTGATGCCCGACAGCATTTCAGCCTCAATCCGATTTGGAAGTATGGTATGCACACAACTCAAAAATGAATTACTCAGAACAGAAGCCGGGGCAGGATTCAAAATCACCTTCTTTCCATAACTTTTGGCAATAGTAGCAGCATATTCTACAGTTTCAATGGGTACTTCCAATTGCATCAGTATAATATCAGCCTCCTCCAATTTACTTTTTGCTTTATCTATATCTTCGGTCGATAAGGAACGACTCGCTCCTGGTGCAACAATGATGCTATTTTCTCCGTAAGAATCTACAGAAATTAGAGCAACTCCCGAAGGACTCTTTTGGTCCGTAAAGATGAACTCTGTATTTATTTTTTCAGAACGGTATATCTCCAAAGCTTGCAACCCGAACAAATCATAGCCAATCTTTGAAATTAATGTAACCTCAGCACCTAATCGGGCGGCTGCAATGGCTTGATTGGCTCCTTTTCCACCAGGATTCATATAAAAGGTTCCTCCCAATACAGTCTCTCCTGGAACTGGTAAACGTCCAGCCTTTACCACCATATCCGTATTACAACTTCCGATGACTACAATCTTTGGTTTATAAATAAAAGATTCTCTCTCCATAATATTAAAAATTAAGATTATGCAAATGAAATAAATAATAAGAGGGAAAACTTTACACTATTAATTCATTTATATAATTACAAACTATATATATCTTTCTATAAATAGATATAAAACAGATTTTATGGGTATTCTTATCCCATATTTATATAATTACAAGAGAGAAAAAGAGAACTATAAGTGAAGGTATTTTATGGCAGCACTCTGCCACTTATTCTATTTTTGAAGCAGTTCTTTCATATGCATATGCCGTTTCAGTACATCAGACAAGTTTTCCTTCAATATCTTGGCTTCTATCCACGCAGTAAGGTCACAAAGATGCAATAACTGATTCTCATATTTATCATCATACAAAGCCTGCACTTCAGGAAGAAGTTTCTCCCAAAAAGCTTCGCGATCTTTTCTCAAAACTGGAAGATGCTGCTGGTTCAGAAACCACAGAATGATATGCTCCGTTTTGAAAGTATGCTCTTTGGGAGAAGAAAGGCTACGATTGATAGAACGTGATTCATGATATACAAACTCATATTCATGCATTTCATAATAAACTATAAGGCGCACTAGCCGGATAGTCCTCATCAGAGGTTGATACTTTATATTATGATCAATAATGGCATTGCTTATGTATTTCTTTGCTGCTTTGTAATTCTGATTACCTATATGTACAAGTGCAGTATAGAGTAGCAATTCACTTTTACGCACCGGGCTCAACCACGCTTCCTTATCATAAAGTGACTTCTGATAATATGCCATCAGTTTTGTACAATCCAGAAAATCTCCATTATCTAAATAAGGAAACAGTTCATACTGAAAGAGAAGGCAAATGGCGTTCACCTGAAATTCAAATGAAGAAGCATCCGAGATAAGCTTTTTCAACTTGTCCAGGAAGTAAGGTATTTCGTCATATTGTCCACAGACCCTCAAACTGCCAAGTACCCCCTCAAGTACTGATAAATAGTAGATAGGAGGATTCGACCAGAACTGCCGGTTCTGCTCGAACAGCCGGCTAAGCTCTTTATAAGAATTCAAGGCAGCTTTATATTCTCCAGCTCCCATCAAATAGTTGGCTTGAAAAAGTCTGTGATTCCGCATTAACTCAAAATTTCCTTCTATTCCGGAAGAAGCAGCTATGGAAAGTTCATTAACCATAAGGTCATTCATATCTTGCTTCTGTTTTGAAGTTCGGATAGAACCGATATGGCTAAGGCGGTACTTCAACAAGTTATGCAAAGAAGACTGTTCTACAATTTTGCGGGTTTTCTTTAAAGCTTCATTTTGCATAAAGTGTTTATGATAGAGTTCAGATTCAGCCAAATTCGGGAAATTAAGTCTCAGCAAATATTCCAACTCCAGCTTTAAGGCAATGGTCAGCACTTCATTGTTTTCATAATATGTTGCTTGTTCTATCGTGTCTGAAAGTATCTCAAAACATTCTTCAAATAAAGAACGTTCGTAAAGCATACGGGCTTTACACAAATTGTTCAGTAGGTCATAATAGATATCTTTCTTCTTTCGCAAAGTGAGCAAACTATCCGTCAGTCTTTCATACAAATATTGAATAGAGACTTCAAACGAACCACCAGGCCTGCGCTTATGAAATTCCCCCTTTACATTTTTACTATCCAGTTGCTTACTTTTGGTAATGATATCATATATCACCAAATAGTCTTTTTCCTCCTTATCCTTCAACATTTGGACGGAGAAAGCTTTCTTTTCCGCTTTGGACATAGAATATATCAGTGATATGACTGAATCGACCCGTTTCATAGCAGTTTTATAGTTCTTGCTGCAAAAGAACTAATTTATTTCCTAAAAAGTATAGAAATGGAAAAGTATTTACTGTTCCCCCAAAGCAAGCCTACCTTTACATAAAAATGCAAACCCATAAAAATACAGTTTCACGATTTTCATTCCCCATCAGCGCTTCATAAACTCCTTGCGTTCCTCCTCCGGGAACTTCTCTATCGCATAACGCAACATCGTTCGCGGCATCGTCCTGCAATGCTTCTCCAAGAATTGCACCAGCAAGTCCTTGTCCCGCTTACCCATCTCCCGGAGCATCCATCCTACCGCCTTTTGCATCAAGTCATGCTTATGATGGAGCAGCCGTTCCGAAAGGCTAATATATCGATGAAATCACCATTTTTGATAAGTGTATAGGTAGATACCACAGCAATGCGCTGGTCCCAAAGCAGCGGACTATCCGCCAGCCGGTAGAGGTCCTTGCGAGGTTTGTCTTTCAGATATTCGCCCACAATGCCGGGGGCAGACAAATCGACCAAATCCCAATTATTGATACGGCCCGTTTGCGAAAGGTAAAAGTCATAAATCTCCTTTTTCCCCTTTTCATCGCTCTTTTTGAATCGCTCCACCAACATCAGCAAGGCACAAAGGCGACACTCGTGCCATTCACTCTGAAGCAAGGCTGCCATTACCCCAAAAGGTTCGTGCTTGTGCTGCTTTGCCACCTGCCGGGTGTTGGGTACCACCACTCCCAGAAACTTATCCCCCTCGCCATACTGCCCCTTTCCGGTCTTGAAGAAACGGGGAAGATACTCCCTTTTCACCGGGTCGATATACGCCTCCAATTCCTGCTGAATCTGTACCGAGATGCACGCCACTTCTTCTGCCGAAAGCACACGTTCGCACAAGACGGTTTCCACTGCTTCATTCTTCTTTTTCATCCTTCTCTCATTTGATTTACACGGATTTGAATTCATCCACCAATGGACAAAAATACAACATTTATATAGAAACTATGGAAAGTTATCTTTAATTTTGCAACCGGTATGTCCAATCCTTAAAACCGTACGACATGTATAAAGCTGTTTTGGGAGCAATCTGCTGCCTTTCTTTCGCACTATCCTTACATGCACAATCTCCACAAGAAAAGGGGTTGCAAAGCATCAGCCGCACTTCGGCCAAGGCTATTGTCGGCTTTCTGGCCGACGATGAGCTGCAAGGACGCGAAGCAGGCATGCACGGTTCACGACTGGCTGCCCGCTATCTGGCATCCTGCCTGAAAGAAGCCGGCATTGCCCCGCTGGAAAAGGACAATTATTACCAGCCCTTCGAGGCTTACAACAAGGAACGCCAACAACGGGGACGGTGGCAAGTGCATCCCGACTCCATCGCCATCCTTAAACAAGGCGTCCACCGCATCCTGCAGATGAGTAATGTATTGGGAACCATCCCGGGAGAACGACCGATGAATATGTCATCGTAGGTGCCCACTTCGACCATCTGGGTGTGGACGAGACGCTGGCAAACGACCGGATATACAACGGTGCAGACGACAATGCCTCCGGTATCTCTGCCGTCCTGCAGATAGCCCGTGCATTTCTTGCCACCGGACAGAAGCCTCTGCGCACGGTCATCTTTGCCTTTTGGGATGGGGAAGAAAAGGGATTGCTCGGCTCAAAATACTTTGTACAAAGCTGTCCTTTCATCAGCCAGGTGAAAGGTTATCTCAATTTCGACATGATAGGCCGTAACAATAAGCCCGAGCAGCCTCAACACGTTGTCTACTTCTACACCGCCGCCCACCCCGTATTCGGCGACTGGCTGAAGCAGGACATTGCACGCTACAGCTTGCGCCTGCAACCGGACTACCGCGCCTGGGACCGCCCCACGGAGGAAGTGACAATGCTTCTTTTGCCCTGTGCAACATCCCCATCATCTGGTACCACACAGACGGACATCCCGATTATCACCAGCCTTCGGACCACACCGACCGGCTGAACTGGGAAAAAATGATAGAAATAACCAAAGCAGCTTTCCTCAACGCCTGGAATCTTGCCAACGAAAACAAATATTAATCCACTAGAAACAAAGTAACGATACATGGTTTTAAATTACATCTGGGTAGCTTTCTTCGTCATCGCATTCATCGTGGCCCTCTGCAAACTCATTTTTATGGGTGATGTGGAGATATTCACAGAACTCGTCAACTCCACCTTCTCCTCTTCCAAAACAGCTTTTGAAATATCCCTGGGACTGACAGGAATACTCGCCCTCTGGCTCGGCGTGATGAAAATAGGCGAAAACAGCGGCATGATCAATGCCCTCTCCCGTTGGCTGAGTCCGGTATTCTGCCGTCTCTTTCCCGAAATACCGAAAGGACATCCTGCCATGGGTTCCATATTCATGAATCTCTCTGCCAACATGCTGGGGCTGGACAATGCCGCTACCCCAATGGGGCTGAAAGCCATGAAGGAACTTCAGGAACTAAACCCGAAAAAGGATACTGCCACCAATCCGATGGTAATGTTCCTTGTCCTCAACACCTCGGGACTGATACTTATCCCCGTCAGCATCATGATGTATCGCTCGCAGATGGGTGCCGCCCAACCCACGGACATCTTTATCCCCACACTGATAACGACTGCCATCTCGACCATTGTCGGTGTCATTGCCGTCAGCATTGCACAACGCATCAACCTGCTGAACAAGCCCATACTTATCCTGATTGGCTGCATCAGTCTTTTCTTTGCCGCGCTCATTTATCTGTTCACACAGATTAGCCGTGATGAAATGGGTGTATATTCCACTTTGATTGCCAACATACTGCTGTTCTCCATCATCCTGCTGTTCATCCTCTGGGGGCTATGGAAGAAAATCAATGTATACGATGCCTTTATAGAAGGAGCCAAAGAAGGCTTTACCACTGCCATACGCATTATCCCTTATCTGGTTGCTTTTCTCGTTGGAATCGCCGTTTTCCGCACTTCCGGCGCCATGGATATACTGGTGAACGGTATCGGTTATGTAGTAGGACTATTCGGTGTAGATACCAGCTTTGTAGGTGCCCTACCCACTGCCCTGATGAAGTCACTGAGCGGCAGCGGTGCCAACGGACTGATGATTGACACCATGAAACAGTATGGCGCCGATTCATTTGTAGGACGCATGAGTTGCGTGGCACGTGGCGCTTCGGACACCACATTCTATATTCTTGCTGTGTATTTCGGCAGCGTAGGTATCACCAAAACGAGGAATGCCGTGACGTGTGCTGATTGCCGATTTTTCCGGCATCATTGCAGCCATCATCATCAGTTACTTATTCTTCTTTTAAAAGAACTAGCTTAATCGCAAGAACGTAATTTCAATCGTACATCGTAAATCATTAAATCGTAAATAAAATGATTAGTTATCAGACAGACGGCGTGGAAATGCCATCCATCAAGAAGCGTGAAACCACGGAATGGATAAAATCCGTAGCCGCCACTTACGGAAAAAGAGTCGGTGAAATCGCCTACATCTTCTGCTCGGACGAGAAGATACTCGAAGTGAACCGCCAATATCTGCAACACGATTATTACACAGATATCATCACTTTTGACTACTGTGAAGGCAACCGCCTTAGCGGTGACCTCTTCATCAGCCTCGATACCGTACGCACCAATGCGGAACAGTTCGCCGATAACAACTACGAACGTGAACTGTACCGGGTCATCATCCACGGCATCCTCCACCTTTGCGGCATCAATGACAAAGGGCCGGGAGAACGGGAGATTATGGAGGAGGCGGAAAATAAGGCGCTGGCGATGCGGTAAATCCAAAGAATAAAAACTCTGTCTTGATAAAGTGCTGATTTTACCAAGACAGAGTATTTAAGAAAAACAAGTTACTTTGCCAACACAACGACAACTAACGGGTGATATTTGTCTGCTCCTGATTCGATGCGGGCATCCACACCATCTATAGTTACTCTAATAAGTTCAACACTGCCATAACCATCATTGTACTTCCAATGGGAAATAATGGAATGTTCCTCTCCGTCACCAAAGATATAGGGACAAACAAACGTACGCCTCAATACTTCAGGCTTCTTGTCATATTTATATCCATCCCATAGTGCATCAAAGATTGCCAAAGTAAAAGTCCGTCCCTGCTTTCCACATAGATACAGTCCGGTCCGGTAAAGTCATCTTTAGAATCGGGTTCTACCAATTATAGGAGTAATCTTTCTCTCTCAAAGCAGGCTTACCATTCTTCCAAGACCGGTTTGCATTCCCTCAATCAAATCATTGCCATTTTCATCGACAAATGCTAAATTGTATCCATAATGAATAGGAGGATAAGAGTCTTCCTCACTTTTGCAACCCATGAAAATCAAAGGGAATAAAGTAGCCAATAAAAAAACACTAAAGTGTCTCATTGTATATTATATTTTAGATTCACAAAAAAGGCCATACAATAAGAGGGTATCAAAACGGTTGATAGCACACAGATAACACATCCCCTATATTTATTTCTTCACCGAGAAGCGATAAATGCAATGACTGTCATACTTCTCTCCCGGCTTCAGCAATGCAGAAGGCCATTCCGGCTTGTTGGGCGTATCGGGATACTTTTGAGTCTCCAGACAGACAGAAGCACGATGACCGTACACAATACCTTTCTTTCCGGTCAGTGTGCCATCCAGGAAGTTACCGGCATAAATCTGAATGCCCGGTTCGTTGGTATAGACATCAAGCACAATACCCGTTGAGGGAGATTCGAGGGTGGCACACGGGCGGGTGACATCGCCCTTCGTATTGAGTACAGTTGTGGTCATAGCCCTTGCCGTTCTTCAACTGCTCAAAGTCATTGTCGATACGGGCGCAACAGCAGTAGGAGTGCGGAAATCCATATCCGTACCTTCTACGGAAACAATCTCACCGGTAGTCATGAAGGTACTGTCCACGGGGGTATAAGCATCTGCATCGATAGTGAGCAGATAATCCGAATTGGACTTGGAGGGGTCACCGTCCAGGTTAAAGTAAGAATGGTTCGTCATATTGACAACAGTGGTACGGTCTGTTTCGGCACTGTAACGAATGTCGATGGCATCGTCATCTGTCAGCGAGAAAGTGACCTTGCAGGTCAGGTTACCCGGGAAGCCCTCCTCTCCGTCTTTCGACAGATAAGTCAGTTCCAAAACCTGATTACTCAACTGGCGGGCATCGAACACTTGATATTGGTATCCCTTGGGACCTCCATGCAGGCAATGACCGTAATTGTTGCGCGGCAGCTGATACTCTACCCCATCCACTGTAATCTTACCCTGGTTGATACGGTTGGCATAACGTCCGATGGTAGCGCCGAAATCCGAAGGGAACTTGATGTAGTCCTGAATGGAATCGAAGCCCAGCACCACATCACGCATAACGCCATCCTTATCCGGCACCATCACTGATACAATACGTCCGCCGAAATTCGTAATACAAACTTCCATACCATTCTTATTCTTCAAAACAAACAAGTCTGTCTGCTTGCCATCCACTTCCGTACGGAAGTTCGCAGGTTCCAGTCCAGAAGCAGTCTTTTCGCTCGCCTGCTTGCCCGTGCAAGCCGATGCCAATAGCATCACGCTTGCCAACAAAGTCATCATCTTATTCATAAATACAATATTGGTTACTGTTTAGACTATCATTTTTTCAACAAGAACAGCTCCGCACGTCCCGGAGTGAACAGCTCCCACAAAGAAGCGACCGTCCAGCCCGGAGCGAAGATATTGTTGTAATATCCCTTTCCATTACGTCCGTAATCCCAATTGGTATGCTGCACCACTTCCGGGTAATAGCCTACTTTGGCAATGCCGCACATGTGTCCTTCATATGGCAGTAACTGGCGCATGGAAGTGGAAATCACCTCGGCAAAGTCAGAGAAGCGCGGCTCGTTGTACTCCTTGGAGAGCCAATGCAGCACATCGGCAAATTCGAAGATAAATACATCAATATGGTTATTCTCTACCGACACATTTCCCCAACCACGGGTTTTCAAGCCGATATCTCCCAGCATCTGACCTTCGGCAAAAGGAACATCCCAAGTATAATACCACGACAAAGCAAAATAAGCGGCTTTCTTCGCCAGACCGGCATAGTGCGCACGCTCTTCTCCTTTGGTAACCAAAGCCAGATAATAAGCAGCCGTAGCAGCATACAAGGAGGCTTCCTTGTCCTCGCAGTTGGCATCCAGCGTAGAAGAGAAATAATCGGCTTTGGATATCAGTTCCTTCTCCAGATAGTCTACCGTACGCTTGGCGCTTGCCAGATAACGCTTGTCTTTGAAATACTTGGACGCCATCACCAAAGGCAATGTTGCCGAAGGCGTGCTACCACCGCTGGCATCCACGACAGAGAAATCATCCTTGAACTTGCGCGGGAAGCTGCCGTCCTCGTTCTGCAACTTGAGGAAGCTGTCCAGCATACCCTTGATGCGTTTCTCCCATTCGGGGTGTTTACGCTTCTGCTGTTTCTCGTAGTTCAAATAGTTCAAGATGGCATACACTCCCTCGGACTGACGGCGGATGCTATGTCTGGTTTCCTTGAAGCCGCGGTTGTAGTGTACCACTTCGTTGAAGAAACTGGCAGGCGAAAAACCGTTCTGGAGATAAGTGTCAAAGATATGGTTGGCATTGTCCACCAGGTCTTGGCGGTTCTGCTGTTTGCCATACTCCAAAGCATTGAAAGCGTTCAGCAATGTACGTCCCACAAAGCCCACTTCGGCAACATCGGTATTGGCACAAGTAGCAGTCTCCAACTCTACACCGGAATAATAATGAGTGGGGGTATTGCTGACATAGCTTTCCACAAAGAAGTTGCTCATCACCTCCTTCATGCGGTCTACCGTGTAAGGTGTGTCAACCGGTTTCGGACGGTTAGTGTCATAACAATACTCCCAGGTGCGCTGTACGCATTCCGAAAAATCGGCAGCATTCCTTTCGGACACCTCCCAAGTCATGGAGATGCTGTCGCCCTTACGCAGCAGCTGGAAAGCCTCAACGGCAGGAGCCAGCGTCAATTTGCGGATATATGTCTTCGGTGCTTCCTTATAGGGGAAACCGTATGCCAAGACAGTCATACCATCCACATTGCAGAAACCGGTATATCCGATGGAAGTCTCACCGGACAAGATTACCTCTCCTTCCTTATGAGTGGTCAAAGCTTCCTTGTCGAACTTGTCAATACGGATAACCGACATGGACGTACCGCTTGCCGGATTGAAAGCTGCCGTCAGCGGAGTGCTCAAACGGTCCTCACGCACCAGCCAACTGTCCGATGTGTGGAAAGAAGGAGCCTCCTTCGGCGAACGCAGGTTGCGGCGATACCAGAAGCCCGGCATGTAGAACTGGCAGTCCGAATGCTTGTAACCGGTCTTTATCTGTTCCCCGTAGTTGAAATACACATTTTCCAGCGCCTTGAGTGTGACGGTAATGCGCTGTTTGCCATCCTTGTCCACCACCTGGCGGATGATGTCCAACGGTAACTTTTCCGAAGCCCGGCAGCTGTACATACCATCCTGCATCTTCTGCAAGGCCAGCGGATATTGCTTGGCATCATTCCCCGGCACTTTCAAGGAAATAGAAGCAGAGATGTCTTCCGGAGCAGCATTTGTCGCTCCGGCACCCGTAATGCCCACCAAAAGCATTACCCCCAAAAACAATCTTTTTAGTCTCATAGTTACATCTGTTTTATTGTTGTTAGAAAAATATCATTCAGACATGAATACATACTTGCCGGAACCCAATTCGACTACCAGCTTACCGTCAGCCTCCTCCACGGAATGAATCCCCGCCTGACCGGCATCTACCTGTACATGGAAGTCAAGCGGCAGCTTGACCGTAGCGGTTGTATTGGCAGGAATCTCAACGTTCCACTCCAGCTTATTGCCATCACGTTTCCAGGAACTTCCTATTCTGCCATAAGGCGATACATGCGAAGCATTCACATAATTCAGTTTTTCCGGGAATACCGGTTCCATCAGAATTTGCTTGAACCCGACGGAAGCGGGAGTATTCTTTATGCCGGCAAGATCCTCATAGAACCATATCAGCAGATCTCCCAAAAGCATCACATGGTTTCTTGAATTCATCGCCGGATTTGCCGTGTCACCATTCCATAATTCCCAAATGGTGGTTGCACCCTTCTTAATCATGTAGCCCCATGAGGGATAAGTGTCATTGGTCACTATCTTATAGGCAAGTTCCAGTCCACCGTACTCGGTAAGTCCGCGCATCAGATGCTGGATGCCAAGCACACCGGCACTGACATGTCCCTTACAGTCTTTTTCCGTCTTCTCCACGACATTGGCAAATACTTTATCTTCATATCCGTCGGGAACCAGACCCAGTCTGAGGGAAAGCAGGTTCGCCGTCACCGTATTGTTGTCATACTGTGCAGTCCCGGGATTGAAGAATTTCTTGTTATAAGCGTCCTTGATTTTAATAGCAAGTGCGGCATACTCTTCGGCATCTGCCGGAAGTCCGTTCATTTGCGCGAACTTCTCCATCAGTTGCAGAATGCTGTAAAACACCGTTGTACTCAGCACTTCGCCGTTCGTCTTCCGGGCAGGGTCCTCCGAATGAATCAGCTCCGGCGACTCGGGAGGCATGCACCAATCCCCGTATTCATCCTTCACCAGAATATAGTCCTTCATTTTGGTCTCCGTCATGTGGTTTACCCAGCGCTTCATGGACGGATAGCGCTCTTTGATGGAGCTATCATCGCCAAACTGGCGGTAAAGCATGTCGGCTACGTAAAAATAGGCAGCCGGCCAAGTCACGTCATCATGGAAGATAGTCCAGTAACGGGGAGATACCACAGAGATACTTCCATTTTCATTCATGGACTCTTCTATATCCACCAGCCACTTCTTATACATCAAGGCATTGCCGAAAATGAAACTTTCACCATAGGCACCGGTAGTGCGGTCGCCCAGCCATCCAAGACGTTCATCACGCTGGGGGCAGTCGGTAGGCATACCGCGATAGTTTCCACGGATTCCCCAATAGGCATTCTTGTGAAGTCTGTTAATCAACTCCTCGGAAGTCTCGAACGTACCGTTCGTTGCCATTTCATCATACACCACCTTACCGGTGAAATCATCCGCTGCCGGTTCATAGTCCAAACCGGATATTTCCATAAAACGGAAACCATGGTAAACAAACAACGGTTCCCAAACAAACTCACCGTCAGCGGCAGGAGTATAAATATCCGTGACAAGGGCACTGCGCAGGTTGTCAAGATACAGTTCCGTACCATTGTCCTTCAGCACTTCGGCAAAACGCATAGTAATGGGCTTGTCCTTCTTGCCACGCAGTTTCACCTGCTGTATTCCTACCATATTCTGCCCCATATCCACGATATATCTTCCATCACCTACCGATTTAACGGATATTGGCTTTATCTCCTCCATCACCTTCAGACTCGGAGAGAGCTGTGCCACAAGTTTTCCTTTGGGAGCCTCCATCCGTTCGGCCAACTGCCATCCGGAATCATCATAGCCGCTTTCCGTCCATTTACCCAATTCCAAGCGGGCATCGTAATGTTCACCGTCAAATTCGTTGTTCGCAGTTATAGGACCGTGGTTCGTCGCTTTCCAGGAATCATCGCTGACTACCGACACCGTCTCACCATTGTCGTACTCTATATTCAACTGCGCCATGAGACGGGGCAAACCAAAACCTACCATCCATTGGCGCGCATGGAAAGATAGCGGCCGTTGCCCAGAGCCACGCCTATCGCATTGGTACCGGACTTCAACAAGGGGGTGACATCATAGGTCAGATAAGATACAGAAGCATCGTACCAGGTAGCAAAGGACCGAATACATCGTTTCCAATCCTCTCGCCATTCATATAGCATACGGAAGAGCCTACTCCCGAAACATAAAGGACTGCACGCTTCGGCTGTGACGGCAAATCAAACTCCTTCCGCAGATAACGTGCCGGAAGGATGGTCCGCTCACCGTCCAGTTTCAAGTTTGTACTGTCGTTCAGTCCAATCCAGCCGGCTTTCCAGTCCGAACTGTCCAGCAAAGCCATTGACCAATATTGGATACTACTTTGCGCCTTGTCACCGGTATTTGTCCATACAGTGACACGCCACCAATATTTCTGTCCCGACTCCAAAGGCGCCCTGCGTACTTCACCAGCACCGATTGGCCAGACTCCACACGACCGCTGTTCCATACCAGCCCGGAGCCGGCCTGCAAGCCCTTGTCCGAGTCCGCCACTTCAATCTGATAAGCAGTCTGCATCACATCCTGCTTGTCGGTTACCAGTTGCCATGAGAAACGGGGAGCCGATACAGCCACTCCTTCGGGATTCTTCCGCATTTCAACAGTGGTTTCCTCCACTTTCAAGGAACTGCCACCCGATACTTGACAGCCCATCATCAATAGGGCCAACAAGGAGATTAAAATAGATTTCTTCATACTTGTCAAAATTTCGGTTTCTCCGCTTCCGTGGATGCAACGGAGCCTTCTACCGTCGGCCATCCGTCTTCCCAGCTAATCTTATCCAACATCAATACACGGCCTTCAGGCTTCTTTGTGCTCACCGCATGATAGAAGAACCAGTCATTGCCGGCATTGTCCGTCACAATCTCCGAATTATGACCGGTACCCACAAAGGAATTACTTTTCTGAATCAGCACTTCGTGCTTGTTATCCATCATGCTACCGCCATTCTTGTCGACATAGGGGCCGAAAAGATTATCTGAACGGCCTACAACAGTAGTGTAAGTACTCTTCAATCCCTCACAACAACTTCCTATGGAAGCAAAGAAGTAGTAATGCCCGTCCTTCTTGTGAATATAGGTACCTTCGTAAGCGGTTCCTGCCACTTGCTGCGGTGTGGCGCCGTCCTTCAGAGAGAGTCCGTCATCAGACAGTTCAATCGCATAGATTCCTCGAAAACTGCCCCAGAAAAGATATTTCTTCCCTCCATCTTCTATATAGAAAGGGTCGATGGAGTTCTGTACATTGATTTCATTGCTGCGGAACATCTTTCCGTGGTCCGTAAAAGGTCCCTCAGGCTTATCGGCAGTAGCACAACCGATGCCGCAAGTTAACTCGCCTCCCCAAACAGACATAGAATAATAGAGCACGTATTTATCACCTATCTTGTTGATGTCCGGCGCCCACAAACCGCCGTTCGGCTCAAAATCAGGCCGCGTACGGTCCGTAAAGGCAGTACCTACATACTCCCAATCCACCAGGTTCTTGGAACGGTGAATCGGCAGATTGCGTATGTCCTCGGTGGCATACAAATAGTAGTATCCATCATCTCCCTCAATGACAGAAGGGTCTGGCAAACTATAATCTATCACCGGATTGCGATAGACATTCTTCGGCTGTTGTTCTTCCGGTTTATCCTCTTTTGTAGCCGATGACGAGGAACAGGCTATCAGACTGCATAACACTGATAATACAAGAAACTTCTTCATACAATGTATTCTTTTCATTCTTTCATTTTACTTTTCGGGTGATGTACTGCCCAATACCTGCGGACGGATAAGAGAGCCACCGATAGAAACCGTTCCCTGGTCGGAAATGGCAAAATCCTTGATATACGAAGTGCGCGGCTGTACTTTCGTGGAATCCCAATGTGCATGGAAAATGTATTTCCAGCTACCGTCCTTACAGCAGAAGGGTGCTCCATGACCGGTACCCATCAAGCCGTCGGCATGTTGCAGAATCGGATTTCCCTCGTATTTCTTCCACGGTCCCATCGGGCTGTTCGAAGTCGCGTAACCCACTCCGTAGTTCTTGCTTTCAAAGTGATTGGCTGAATAAACCAGGTAGTAGACACCCTCTTTCTTCAAAATTGAAGGACCTTCGGCCACCTTAGCAGGCTTGTCCTGCGAAAGTTCCCAAGGCTCTCCCACCTTAATGCACTCTGTCAGCGTCTCCTGCTTGATCCCGGTTAGGTCATCGTTCATCTCTGCCACCCAGATGACGTTGCCATCTGTAAAACGCACGAAATAAAGGTAAGGCGTACCGTCATCATCAATGAATAGAGAGGTATCGATACTCTTCTCATCCCATATCGGCTGCTTCACTTCCTGACGGAACGGACCTTGGGGAACATCTGCCGTTGCCACGCAGATATGCTCCTCGGTGGAGTAGAACAGATAAAACTTCTTTTTCGATTCGATGTAGTAGACCTCCGGCGCCCAGAATCCCCACGTACCGTAGGAATCTGCTGCCGACAACGCCTGGCCTTCACGCGTCCAGTTTTTCAAGTCATCGGAAGAGAAGCAGGCAAAGCCTTCTCCTTCTACGTACCTCCAGTGCCGTAAGCATAATACTTGCCTTCGTAAAGCATTACGTAAGGGTCGGCAATCGGCAGATAGTCTGATTCTACAACCGTCTTCTCCTTGCAGCCTGCAAAGCAAAGACAAAGCAACAGTAGCAATATATAATTCTTCTTCATATCCATCTCTTATTTTACTATTTTGGGCGTCATATAGTCCTTGCTGATTCTCATACGGTCCACACCGTCCACTTTCTCGAAAGAAACGTCACTGATGTACATGGCACGTGGGTGGATACTACTCTTGTCCTTATGGGCATGGAAAACTATACGAAGCTTGCCTGCCTTGTCTGTGAAGGTGGCACTGTGCCCCACCCCAACCAGTTCTCCGGGTTTCTGCAGCAAAGGATTCTCCTCGTATTTGGTCCAAGTACCCATCAAATCGGTAGCTGTGGCGCAACCTATGCCGTAGAAAGGACTTTCATAGCTATTGGCAGAATAGGTCATATAGTAGAGCCCATTACGCTTGATGACAAACGGGCCTTCATTCACACGGGGCCATACCTCCTCCCATGCCTGAGAGACGTGGATGCAAGGGTGCATGGTCTCCTTCTTGATAGTCATGAGGTCTTTCTCCAATTCGGCCACCCAGATGTTGAGCCCGTCGTTGAAACGGTCGAAGAAGAGATAAGGCGTGCCGTCATCATCAATAAACAGAGAGTTGTCAATGCATTTCTCATCGGCAATCATCGGTTCCTTCTTACTTTGGGTAAATGGTCCTGCAGGTGAGTCTGCTGTTGCCACACAGATATGCTCGTCTGCCGAGTAATACATATAGAACTTCCCGTTCACTTCGTAGACCTCCGGTGCCCAGAACCAGCGGTCGGCCCAGACATCCTTCTTCTGGAGCGCCATGCCCTTATACTTCCAAGTCTTCAAATCATCGGAGGTATAGACTTCGATGCCTTCATCCGCATGGGTGCCATAGGCATAGTAAGTGCCATCGTGCAACATGATGAACGGGTCGCCCAAAAGCACCGGCGTTTCAACTCCTTCGACAACAATATCGTCCACATCCTTATAGTCTGAAGAGCAGGACTGGCAGGAAGCCAGCGTGGCCAACAGAAACAGATACATACATATAAAATTCTTTTTCATGATTCTTTCTTAAACAATTGTTATGATGATAAATATTTACTTTCAAGAAGATGTTCCGTTACACCCGTATATTGAACCCTATTCAGTCGTATACTGAATCCTATTCAATCGTATACTGAAATACATTCAGTCGTATACTGAATCACCCCCAGTCCATCACACTGATTCACAAGGAAATACAAACACCGGCTTCTATATACATCTTTCATTACATATATACGGAACGGCACATCCCACGATTGCGTCTAATCGCGCCTCTGCCCTACATGATAATACAACGTACCACTATAAACCGGAGAGCCGCCCTCCGAACAGAATCCGATGCGGGATGCAGGGTAGCGTATATCCAAAGCTCCCAGCTCCCTGCCGTCGACAAACAGATACAGCTTGTCTGCACGACGCACGGCACGAAAATTATAGGATTCCTTCCACAATTCATGTACACCTATCTTATAGATATGGCGTTCCAAATCCTCCGCCTCCTTGTTGATGAAGCGGATGCCTTCTGCCTTTACCGGAGTAAAGGTACAATAATTATATGCAGGATGTTCTGCTATCCCCCTATCTTTGTTTTCTATCGGATGCCATTCGCCGCCATTCAGGTATTCTATGTCGAACTTGCCGAACATGTCATCCACAAATTCGGATTTATTGCCTGCTTCGTGACGGTTCAGGTAAAGTGTATCCAACCATGCAGGTGCGGCAAAACGATAACCTTTCTCAATGAAGTCGGTATACTTCACATCCGGATAGAGCGTTTGCAGGCATCCCAACGGGAATTCCTTCTTCCAGGCAGTTTTCCCTTTCTTCACGCTGTCACCTCAAGCATACGGGTGATGCCATCGAACTGAGCCTTCACATAGTTATCCTTATCCACATAAACCGGATAGCTTCCTGCCTTGTCTTGTCCGGACAAGCCGGACAACTGGAAGCTGAATTCATAATCGTTCAAGAAATCGCCCTTCAACAACTCCTCATTCCCCGAAAGCTGGAAATGCACATCATCGAAGCCGATGGTATAGGTAGCCCCTTCGAACAAGGCAGACTTTGTCTCGTCAAATACTCCGGGAACACCCGCTTCTTCCGTCGGAAGAGCCTCTGCAAAGACATGTTTTCCCGGTGTGGGAATCTCATCCAGCCAAATTTTCAGACAGCCACCATTACGCTCAATGCGCAGATGATGGTACACACCCCAACGGAAATCTTCAGGCAGGGCATAGGATTCCTTATTTTCTTTACCGCCGACAAGTGTACGCAGGTACCAACTCCGGTTCTCGGCATCCAAACCTACATAGCACAGTTATCTGCATCCTTCCACCAGGCAATGACGCCGGCTCCACCCTCGGTCTTGACTCCCGTCTCGAACAAGTAAGCCACGGACGGCTGTACCTCCTTCAACACACCGAACGAAGCTGTCTCGCCTTTGCCTGCAAAGGTAGGCATCGAAGTTCGGGATGATAACCTGCCGTGCGGGGGCCGGTGATACCATCCACAAACAACGTCTTGTCGAAGAACTGGACACGGTTGATATATTGCCCCCGATGCTCATCGTTCTTGTTTGCCATATAAATCAGCCACCATTCAAATCCGTTGGGGCCTCTCAAAATATTGGGCTGACCGGGAGTCATCAGAATATCGTCGGCAATGCCGTCTTTCATATCGAACAGAGAAACGTCGAAGAATTGCGAACGTCCCTTGTTTGTTTCTACGGCAAGCAGATTCGTGCCTTCCTTCAAAGCAGCACGCAGCTTCTTGTCCAGGTTCACGATACAATAATCACGCCCCTGCTTCTCGTAGACAAGTGTTCCGTTCAGATAAATCCGGGTATCTCCGTCGTGAGCGACACGCAATGCCAGATTACCGGTTTCGCTACCGGCAGAGAAAGTCTTTCGCAACCATAAGGAGGGCGTATTCCACAAGGTACCCAGATGCCGGGTGGTGGAACCTTTCACTTCACGGGACGAAAAGCCGGTCTCCCCCCTCGCCCAGCCGGAGTCATCGTAGGTCGCCTTTGTCCAGTCGCCCTCCGGCTTGTCCTCCGTATAAGCAAACAACGGCTCATACGTGCGGCCATACCGCAATAAATCCACCTGCTTCTCCTCCAGTTGCGTCTGATTGCAGCCTACAACCGGATAGCTATATTTATTACCATTTTGAAAACCTAAAGGAGAGTCTGCCTCGGCAACTCCCAACTGATAATTGCCCCACTCTGTAGAGGTGTGTTGGCATTGTACATCATATAGTAGCGGTCTCTATACTTCATGACCCACGGTCCCTCCGCCACTCTGTTATCCATCGTTTCCCATGTGTCCGGCAATGAGGCGAACTGGCACACCGGTTCGCCGGCAAATTCTGCCGGGTTCTTCATTTTACGTCCCCAGATGGTATTCCCATCGGTAAAGCGTACCATATACATGTATAGTTGCCCGTCATCATCTCTGAAAACTTTGGGGTCGATACGGTTATCCATCCATGTCTTCTTGTTCGGCTCTGTGTAAGCGCCCAGGGCATCTTTGCTCTGCGCATGTACAATGTGAACGGCATGCTTGTCCTTCCCCCAATAATTGACCGACCAGTACAAATGAAAATCTCCGTTCAGATAGAACATGTCATTGGCATGAATCTGGTCATTTCCGGCTCCGCTGCCTCTGGTCCAGTCATTGTCCATGGATACGACATGGATAGGTTTCCCCCAATGAACCAGGTCATCGGACACATAGAAATCCCCGTTTGTACGGACCCCGCCAATATAGTATTTGCCGTTGTATTTCATTACGCCGGCATCCGCCACTCCCGGAAGTACCGGATTCTGGATGTTCTGCGCAAACAAAGCGCCGCAACAGGCAAAAGCGAATGGTAATAGTAGTTTTTTACAGACAAGCATATGGTATAAGATTTAAGAAAGAAAAGGCTATGCCGGAAGCATCCTGAATGGGAACAGGCTTCCGGGCATAGCCTTCTTCGGTTATTAATAGTTAGGATTCTGAGTAAGATGTGCAACACCACCTACTGTGCTGTTTTCCACCTCATCTCTTGGAATAGGCAGACGTCTGTGCTTGCCGACAATAAAGTTGTCAAAGTCCTTGTCACGAGCTTTCAGTTCATCAATTCCAGCCTGGGAATCAAGTAATCCCCAACGCTTCAAGTCAGCCCAACGCCAACCTTCGAAACAGAGTTCCAATGTACGTTCCATCTGCAGACGCTTGATAAAGGCATCTTTAGAGCTCAAGCAGTCTTTCCACTGACTGTCTTCCAACTTGGCCAGACCGGCACGTTCTCTTACCTTGTCCACATAAACAGCAGCATCGGCAGGATTGGTTCCCGTTTCAACAAGACACTCTGCATAGTTCATCAGTATATCTGCGTAACGCATGATACGATAGTTGTTACGGGCAAAATAATCTTCTGCACTACGATAGTACGAAGTATTGTATTTACGGATATAGCAGTCTTCCGGGTCAGTTCCCCAACCGTCATTCCAATCGGCATTTTCAAATCTATAGTAACTTTTCGGCTGGTCGGGGAAGTCTTGTGAGAATCCACGGTACAAAATGCTACCGTACAAAACGCAAGTCGTTCTTTCCGTCCACACGCTTCTCTTTCAAGAACTCGTCTACCAGCCAGCGGCGTGCCTTACCGTCTCCCCAACCTATACCACTCGGAGCATAGAACTGAGTACGCTGGAAACCGAATGCCATACTGGCGTCATTACCCGTGCCACCCTTGTTCTGGTCATCGAACTGAATTTCAAAGATGCCTTCCTTGTTGTTCTCGTCCAAGTCGGTGAAGTTATCCTCACGGTTGGCAATAAGACCGTACAAAGAGCCCTCTTTATCAATCAGCCATTGCAACTGTTCCTTTGCCTTGTCATACTTATGTTGTTGCATATAAGCCTTGCCCAACAATGCCTTGGCAGCACCTTTGGTAGCACGTCCAGATTGGCAGCATCCCAAGATTCCGGCAAATACTGCATGGCAAAAGTCAAATCTTTCTCTACCTGGTCCCATATTTCCTGCTCGGAAGCATCTTCCGGTATATAGGAAGCATCTTTAGGCTCCAACGGCATAGTTCCTTTATCCCACAACAGATTTACCTGAAAATACCACAATGCACGCAAGAAAGAAGCGTGTGCCAGTACCTGGTTTTTCGTCGTCTCGTCCATTTCAATAGAAGGAACATGAGCCAACACCTGATTACAACGGAAAATACCTACATAGAAATGCTCCCAATGTATGTTGTTGCCTTCATAAAAATTATAGTTGTTGTAAAGGAAACGTGTCCAGTCGCCCAATTCAATCCAAGGAGAAGAACTCCATCCTTCGTCCGAAGTCAAATCATAGCGGAAAGAGAGCCAACGCATCCAAGTACCTTCCTTATAAAGAAAACTGTAGCAGGCATTCACACCGGCTGTCGCATCTTCCGGCTTATTCCAATAAGTATCATTGGTCACTTCATTGGGATTATCAATATCCAATAAACTCGAACTGCATCCGGTGCACAACGTCAAGGCACCTGCAAGCATTAATCCATAATATATCTTTTTCATAATTTATAAGCTGATTTATAAGTTAAAAGGTCAAATCCAATCCAAACATTACCGAACGGGTATTGGGATATGCAAAGCTGTCCGTACCACTGTTCCAAACGGAATTCGCACCCTTGAAGTCAGGATCCAAGCCGGAATATCCGGTGATGGTAATCAAATTGCTGCCGGTAGCAAACAGACGGAGCTTCTCGACTCCCAAATTCTTCAACCAATCTTGTCTGAAGTTATATCCAATGGAAATGTTCTTCATACGGAAGTAAGAGCCATTCTCCAGGAAACGGTCGGCATCACGGGAGTTGCGGAAATCACCGTAAATGATACGCGGGGTATTGGAGTTAGGATTTACCTGGTAAGGTTCTTCACCCTTTTTAAAACGGATATAGTTGGAGTTGTCTGCAAACAGACGTCCTTGCCAGCGGGATACGTTGTATATCTTATTGCCGAACTGACCATTCCACATCATACTGAAATCGAAGTTCTTCCATTCTGCATTGAATACCAATGACATTTGCATCTTGGCCCAGGGGCTACCACAATAACCACGGTCGGCATCAGTAATCTCTCCATCATCATTCAAATCGAGATACTTGACATCTCCCAATTGAGGACGCTTTCCCTCAATCATAATGGGGGTACCCGTAGATGTCACATAATTATCAATCTGTTCTTGTGTCTTGAAAATACCGTCTGTCTTTCTCAAATAAAATTCAGCCAAAGATCTGCCCGGTTTGGTTCTTGCCTGACCGGAATCAATATAATCCCTATTAGTACCATCACGGCCCAAGCTCAATACTTCGTTATCCATAGTAGTCACATTCAGCAAAGCGCTATACTTAAAGTCCGAAATCTGGTCTTTCCAACCAAGTGTAAACTCGAAGCCTTGTTGCGCAAGCTGGCAGCATTTTTCCATGGAGAACCTCCTTGGTTACCGGTAGAAATGGCAATCGGAGTCTCTGCCAATACATCACTGGTCTTTGAGTTGTAATACTCTGCGCTGACAGTCAAGCGCTGGTTAAGGAAGCTGGCATCAAAACCTACATTCACCGTTTCTTTCGTTTCCCAAACAAGACCTGCATTCACAAGTTTCACCTGAGTAGAACCCGGAACAATAGCACCTCCGAATACAGTTACAATACTCTGATTGATAGTTCCAATATAATCCCAATCGCCAATGGAAGAGTTACCAAGACGGCCCCAGTTACCTCTAATCTTCAAATCATTAATCCAAGGCACATCAAAGAATTCCTCTTTTGAAATTCTCCAGGCACCGGAGAATGACGGGAAATTACCCCAACGGTTTTCCTTAGCCAGACGGGAGGTTCCGTCACGACGGAAGGTGGCAGTCAGATAGTATTTATCATCATAAATGTAGTTCGCACGTCCCAAATAAGAAATCATCGCATTCTCACTGATACTGTTTGAATTCTGCTGGTTGCTTTGTCCGGCATTCAATACAGTCAGATAATCACCGTTACCCAACATCGGGAAGTTCAGACGGGAAGCCCACAAGCCTTCCCATTCATGGTGCTGGTAAGTAGTACCGACTACAGCATCCACATGATGCTTGCCAAAATCCTTATTGAAGTTCAACGTGTGCTCAATCAACATGTTGTAGGTATTGTCACGCGCCTTCTGGCTTTCCGGATCACGGTGTTCCTGATTCTGAGTCCAGTTACCTTCTCCACGGAACCATGAATTCTCATAAAAGTAAAGGTCAATACCACCATTGAATTTATAGGAAAGGAATTCGAATGGCTTGAATTCCAACCATAAAGAACCATTCAGACGATTCTGGCGGAAATGACGGTATTCCAAATCTTCACGGGCAATCGGGTTCACACCAAAAGTATTGTATTTGGCAGCATCACCATAGCCATATCCACCCGGATTATTCTCATCATAGATAGGAATAGTAGGCATCATACGCAAAAAGTCATTGTAGGTATTGGTCTGGTTCGGGTCTGTGTTTGTGAGTGAATAAGCCAAGTTTTCACCAAAAGAGAACCAGCCTTTTTACCTTGTGTATTGACACGGAAGCTATAACGGTCGAAAGTATTTCCATAAGAAACGCCGTCATTGTTATAGTAGCCGGCTGATACAAAATAACTACCGGAGTCACCGCCACCGGAGAGTGATACGTTGTAGTCCTGCACCAATGCGGTCTTCAACACTTCATCCTGCCAGTTGGTATCATACTGTGAGTGTTTCTGAGTGCTGTTTACAGTAGCAATGCCATCTTTGATAGCTTCATTATAGGCAATATCATTATACTTGATATATTCTGCCGCATTCATCAAATCAAATTTCGGGCTCCATTCCAATGTTTCCTTTACGCTTACATTCACCTTCATGGGACCTTTCGTACCCTTCTTGGTAGTAACGATAATCACACCATTGGCAGCACGCGAACCGTAGATGGCAGCAGCAGAAGCGTCCTTCAGAATCTGGATGGATTCTGCATCTGCAGGGTTGAAGTCAACTCCCGGATCTGTAATCATACCATCAATTACCCACAACGGAGAGTTATTACTCAAAGAACCGACACCGCGAATTTCAATAGAGGCATCTTCGCCCGCCCTACCGCTACTGCGTACGTTAATACCGGTTGCCAAACCCTGCATCTGGCTGACCAGTGTTCCTGCAGCGCTTTTCTTCATTTCCTTGGTATCAACAACGGCAACCGCTCCAGTCAAGTCGGACTTCTTCACGGTCTGATAACCGATGACAACCACTTCTTCCAGTGCTTTCGAATCATCTTTCATCACCACGCGCAAGGCAGTTCCCTTATAGACAACTTCCTGCGTAAGCATACCGATATAAGAGAAAACGAGTGTACTTCCTTTTTTTCCACTCACTGAGAAATTACCGTCAATATCGGTAATGGCACCCGTGGTAGTACCTTCACCAATACATTCACGCCCACCAAAGGCTCACTATTTGCATCCGTCACCGTTCCCGTTATGGTCACATCTTGTGAATAAGCGGTAGCTGCAAACACAACAAAGAATAAGAATAAGATTTTCTTGATCATTTTTTATAGAATTAGATTTTAAAACTATGCGGAAACTAACGCCCGCTTTTTAAATACACCGCAGAAAGTGATTAGTCACTTCTGCCAATCATAGAACATTGATTAGGATTTGTTACGTCATAGGCATAGGGTCATAGTATTATAAATTGTTGGCTTTCGGATGCAAATATATCCGCATAAAGCTAAAATTAATGCAAATATCGCTTCAATCTATGCAATTATAAATCCAAAAAATGCCCCTGAGAGACACCTCAGGGGCATTTGATTGGATTGTTATATTTAGCAAGCATTCCATGCTATCATTTCACGAAGTCTTTGGGCAGAATACCAAATTGTTTTTGGAAGCACTTGGTAAAATAGGAAGGAGTATTGAAGCCGGTCATATAGCAAACCTCATTGATTTTACACTCTCCTTCCTTTAAAAGCTGCGCCGCTTTCTTCAACCGCTCCAGACGGATGTAGTCATTGGGAGTCATATCCAATATGCCCTTTATCTTCCGGTTCAGGCTCGACCGGCTCATGTTCAGCAGGCTTGCCATATCATCCAGGCAGAAATCCGGATTCTGCATATTGGCAACCACCACTTCCTTCAATGTTTTAAGGAAAGATTCATCTGCCTTTGTCATTGCCATACTGCCCGTCTGCACAAAGGGAGAATTGACAAAAGAAGCCCGTAGCTTCTCACGGTTGTTCAGCAGATTGGCCACACAAACTTTCAGATATTCCACGGAGAAAGGTTTCTCTATATATACGTCAGCCCCCAGCTTCATTCCCTCTATTTTGGCTTGAAGAGTCGTCTTCGCCGTAAGCAGGATAATCGGTATATGGCTATAGTCAAGCTCGGACTTCAGATGCTCGCACAGCTCCAATCCATCCATCTCGGGCATCATAATGTCTGAAATGACAAGATTTACAGTATGTTCCTTCAACACCTTCAAAGCTTCCACCCCATTCACGGCAGTCAGCACACGATATTCCGAAGAGAGCTGTTTCACAACAAATGCCTGCATTTCCAGACTGTCTTCCACCACCAAAAGAGTATACCGGTGCTGTTCCAAGGCAGTACCTGCACCACTTTCCTCAGAGGATTCCCCGCCCGTTACCGGTTCTTTATGCTCCATAGCCACCGTCTGCTCGTGCTTCAGCGGAAGTGACAGCAGGAAACAGTTGTTCTCCATCGAATCTTCCATGCACAACGTACCCTCATGGAGTTCGGCCAATGAACGGGCAAGTGCAAGCCCGATACCGGTGCCGGGCACAGAGCGCAAGGTACCGGTTTTATACTGGATGAACGGCTTGAAAATCTCTCGCGCATCTCTACCGGAATGACAAGGCCGTCATTGCATACAGAAAGCAGCAGTCTTTCACCTTCCGAATATAGCCTGATGCGTATATAGGTCTCCGAATACTTTATCGCATTGGTCAGCAGATTGCTGATAATCTTGGTAAGCCCTTCCCTATCAACGAAGCATACAAGCTTTCGGGAGTCTCTATACTCAATGCCAGCCCCCTTTCACGTGCCAAAGGCTTGAAACGCTTATACGTCTTTTGTAAGAGCTCAGACACGTCACATTCCACAAAATTCAATTGGAAGCCTTGCGTCTCCGTCTTCCGGAAGTCCAGCAACTGGTTCACCAAATCAAGCAGCCGGTTGGTGTTCAGTTCCATGGTCTCCAAATCATCCTGATGTCATCCGAAACAGAACGGGAAGCCAATACATTCTCGAGCGGACTCTTTATCAGTGTAAGCGGTGTACGTATCTCATGCGCCACATTCGTGAAGAAGTCTATCTTCGCAGTATACAACTCCCGTTCCTTTTCCCGTTCAAACTTGTCCATAGCCTGCTGATGCTTCTGCCGGGTCCGTTTTCTGAAATAGATAATTACAGCAGCCAGTGAACATAACGCCAATACCGTATAAACAGCATACGCCCAAGTGGAGAGATAGAAAGGAGGACGGATATGGATGTCGAGCACACGTTCCGTCGCGTTCCACTTGCCATCGCTGTTGGAACCTTTTATACGCAATGTATAGCTTCCATAAGGAAGGTTTGAATAGTTGATGATGGAATTCCGTCCTACCGTATACCAGTCACGGTCAAAGCCTTCCAGCTTACATTCAAGACCATTCATTTCGGGTGCCTGGTAACTCAAGGCTGCAACCTGAAAAGAGAAAGAATTCTGGTCGGCATCCAGCTCTATCTCATCCGCATAGGTGATGCTCTTCTCCAAAGGAGAATCCGGACTATCCACCGAAAGCCGTTTGTTGAACAGATAAAAATCTGTAATCACTACGGGAGGGAGAAAAGTGTTCTCCACAAAAGTTTCCGGGTCAAAGGCTATGAATCCGTTGATACTTCCCAAATAGATGCGTCCCTTCTTGTCAATGTAACCGGACTGGAAATTAAATTGGTTGCTCAGCAGCCCGTTTGCCGTGGTATAGACATGTTTGCTCTCCGTATCGGGATTGAAGCAGACCAGACCATAATTGGAAGTAATCCATAAGTTACCCCGCTTATCCTCGACCATCTTGTAGATGGTATTACTCGGAAATCCTTTCGACATGTCATAACGGGTAAAATTGTCCGTTTCCGGATTGTAGCGGCAAAAGCCCTCACCCAGCGTCATGAACCACAGACGCTTCCTGCTGTCTTCGTAGATACTGATTACCTTATTGTAGGGAAGAGAGGTCGAATCATTCTCATTAGACAGATAATTCCTCCACTGCTGGCTTCTTACATTGTAGCAGAACACTCCATTGGAGAAAGTAGCAAACCACAGATTTCCGTTGAAGTCCTCCAGAATGTTATAAGTAAACATATTCTTCAGCTGAGGAATCCGGGTAAAGTCATCTGTAGAGCGATTGTACTTCAACAGACCGGACGTGGTGCCTATCCACACGTCTCCCGTAGTGGTCCTGCAAATGGTAAAGGCGTCATTGGCGACCATGGAATTCTCACTCTCACCCTTGGCATAATGTTTCACCTGCCTGGTCCGAAGATTCACCCGGTTCAGACCACCGGAGAACGTACCCACCCACAAATCATCCCCGTCCAGGCAAAGGCCGTGGACATTCTGATAAATGGCCGGATGCTCAAAAGGCTCTATCTTTCCGTTTTCCGGATTGTAATTGAACAAGCCTTTGTCTTCGGTACCTATCCACAAGGTGCCATCATTACTTTCACAGATTTCCCGTACACGACGGCCGAAATGCCTGAGATTGTCTCTCGGATAGAACTTCTCGAAGTAAGTCCACTGATAAGGACAATAATTCACTCCACCGAAATAAGAACCTATCCACATGCCGTTCTCCTTGTCGCAACAGAGCGAATAAATGGCATTGTCCGACAATGCATACAAATCATCCTGGTCGGGAACGGTTAAATGGGTAATCTTGTCATTCGTCAGATTGTAAATATACAAGCCGGACTCTGCGCCCACCCACAGCTCGTTGTCAGATTTGAACTGCAAAGCCCTCACATAGGTGTTCAGCAGCTTCCGCGTCTTGCCGCTAGTCTGGTTTATCTCTGTCAACCCGTTCAGCGAAGCGATATACACACAATTATGGGGTCCGCTGACCTGCCAGTTGATAATATCATTCTTGAAAATCTCATTTCCTTCCGCATCCTTGAAAGGCTGCAGAGGAGTTTCAAAGTCAGCTTTCGTATAGTAAAGATTATCCGCATACAAGGCCAGCCAACACGTATTCCCATTCAGCCAAAAGCGGGTTACATTGGGCAGTCCCGAATCGTGCAGATGGTTCAGCAACCTCCCTTCATCCGGTTTATAGCAGAACAACCCCTGGTTTTCTACCGATATCCAGATATTATCGTCCTCGTCACTTCCAATCATGGTGACGAAATCCCTGATGATACTGCCATTATCACTGGCCTCATCGAAAGCGGTAAAGGAATCCAGTACCGGGTCGTAAATAAAGACTCCCCCATCGGTACCAATCCAGATATTGCCCCGGCGGTCCTCGTAGAGCGCGGTTATGAAATTCTTGCCTAAACCGGAGTTCTCTTTCTTGTAAATACGGAAAGACAATCCGTCATAACGGTTCAGACCGTCCTTGGTTCCGAACCACATAAAGCCTTTCCTATCCTGCAAAATCTGATACACGGTGTTCTGCGAAAGACCGTTCCGGATATCCATCGTTCTGAAATAGTAATGAACAGCATCCTGCGCACAGACCGGCAATACCGCCCATAGGCACAGACTAAGGAAAAGCTTTATAATCAATCGTTTCATAACAACATTTTTAATGCACAATTTACCATTTACAAAGTACAATTTAACTATGCAGATGACAGCGCAGCCAAATTGTACTTTGTAAATGGTAAATTGTAAATGCCCCTATTTCTTAAGTGAATTGCAGATACGTGTATTTATCTCTTTCACGCGTTTCTCATCCAGCTTTATCACCTTGCGGTCGTAAGTCATCAGACCGTTCACTTCCACCTCCACATCCGTGGTCTGTGTATAGACGGCTGCCGAGAAACCTCTTTTTATCATCTGATACAGCATATCGGCATATTTCACGTACTCATCCGTAACCTCCTTGGAAGAGTTGAACTGAACATATCCCCAGTTGCGGTTCGGTTCCCAGATATGGTCTTTCAAGACAAGGCCGATGCCGCCATACTCACCCAAAACCGTGGCACGCTGTGCATCATACAGATACATCTCCGGTTGGGGATAGTTGTGGAGGTCGAGCATGTCACCGCAAGTATAATGGTTACCGCCACTTGCCGGATTCACCAGACGGGTCGGGTCATACTGTTTCGTCCATTCGGCTATCTCTACCGTCTTGAACTGCCCCCAGGCTTCGTTGAACGGTACCCATGTACCGATACACGGATAAGAGTAGAGACAATCCATTATTTCCTTCCATTCCTTGTGATAATAGGCTTCGGATTCGGCGGAGCGTTTCAGTTCTGTTCCGTCGAAATAGCGGCGGTTCTGCCATTCCGGATTACGGTCACCGCTCGGCATATCCTGCCATACGATGATACCCAAACGGTCACAATGTGTGTACCAACGTGCCGGTTCCACCTTGATATGCTTACGAATCATATTGAAACCGAAATCTTTCGTCTTCTGTACATCGTACAGCAAAGCCTCGTCTGTGGGAGCTGTATACAGTCCGTCGGGCCACCAACTGGTCCAGCGGTCCAAACTGGAACAAAGCCTCGTTATTCAGTTCCAGGCGTACGATGCCATCCGCGTCACGACGGGTGGAGTACTTACGCATGGCAGCATAGCTGTCCACCTTATCCACTACCTTGCCTCCGCTTTTCAGCATCACTTTCAGCGTATAGAGGAAGGGGGAATCCGGACTCCACAACTTGGCATTCCGGGGCATGGACACCTCCACCGGCTCTGCATTGATACTTTTGCCGGTGGCTACCAGTTGATTACCGTCATACACATTCACTTCCACAAAGTCGGAAGGGCATGCACTATTCAATTCAGCCCTCACTGTCAACAGATTACGGTCAATATCGGGAGTGATACGGAGGTTCTTGATATGTTTTCCGGCAACCGGCTCCATCCATACCGTCTGCCAGATACCGCTTACGGGAGTGTACCAGATACCTTCCGGATTGCTGACCTGCTTTCCACGGGGTTGAGGTCCTTTATCCGTTGGGTCCCAAACTTTTACGACCAACTGATTATTGCCTTTGCCAGAAAGGGCGGCAGTAATATCGAAGGAGAACGGAGTAAATCCCCCCGTATGGCTGCCTACTTTCACATCATTCACCCATACATCCGTTTTCCAGTCGACAGCACCAAAGTGCAACAGCACTTGTTTTCCCTTCCAGGCGGAAGGAATATCAAAACTGCGCTGGTAGACCAGTTCCTGGTTTTCATTGATTCTTTTTCCAACTCCGGACAAGGAGGATTCGATGGCAAAAGGAACAAGTATCTGCCCTTCGAACTCTGCCGGAAGATGCTCACCTTTATTTATAACGGCATAATTCCACAGTCCGTTCAAGTTCTTCCAGTCACTCCGTTCCATGATGGGACGAGGATATTCGGGCAACACATTTGCGGGATTGATCTGGGATGCCCAGTCCGTTTTGATTTTATCACCTGCCGGCTTCCATTGCGCCGAGCTTCCGATTGCAAACAACGTCAAGAATGACGATATGAGGAAAAATCTTCTCATAGTATTATAACTTTTTATTGGTTTCTACGAAAGCAAAGATAAGCCGATTCAGAAAAAAAGAATAGAAATTTCGAACCAATAAATAGTATTTTTGTGGAATATCAAGGTATTACCGTCTCATTTTATCAAAGAAATTCATCAAAGGCACCTTTTTCCGCTTTTCTTGCCACGCCTATGACAAGGTTTTGCCTTCCCATTGGCAAGACTTTGCCACCGCGTTGGCAAAACTTTGCCATAGCGTGGCAAAAGTTTGCCAAGGCAGTGACAACTTGTTGGCAAAATACCTCCCTGATATACAAGGAGTAGCAAACAATAGACAGCAGGGAACGACTAATATCCCGGATTCTGCTGGTTCTCCAATGCCGGATTGGCATTTATCTCATCCTGCGAAATAGGAAGCACAATCTTCTCGAAAGTACGGTCGATTGTTTTTCCACGGTGACTCACCGGAATATCTTGAAAATCGTCGTTGAATTCGATGGTTCTGCCCATACGCATCATGTCGAAGAAGCGTTGTCCTTCACCAAAAAGCTCCTTGCTGCGCTCGTCCAGAATCATATCATCGGTAATGGTAGCGGCAGTGGCCGGTGCCAGTCCGGGAGAACGCCTGCGGATTTCATTCAGGTAACCGGTGGCGGCATCTGCGCCTGCTTCCTGCTTCGTGGAGTGCAAGGCTGCTTCGGCGGCAATCAGATATATCTCGGAAAGACGGATTATCTTGATATTGACGGCTGTATTGGTTGCCTTGCCGTCACCTGCCAGAGTGGTACTGCCCATATACTTGTAGCAGGCTCCCTTGCGTTCAATCTCATTGTCCACCCAGTATTCATCGTTGTCCATGATTCCCCAACGCACATCCGTCTCGTCTTCACCCAGACGGTTCAAGAAATAATCGCTGGCAAGATACCAGCCCATGGCATTCTTCAACTGTCCGTAGCGCATCAGGTAAAAGCCCAAAGAAGAAGTTCCCAGGTCTGATTCCTCAGTAGTGATGCCCAGCTCAAAGATGGACTCGGAACCAAACTGCTTGCTCCAGGAAGCCGTCCAATCGGCAGGCTCATACAGTTTGTACACACCGCTTTCTATAATCTCCCGGGCAGCGTTCAAAGCACCGTCATAATCTTCCATATAGAGTTTCACACGCGCTTGCAGGGCTATGTTGGTGTAATAGTCCGCATATCCGCTCTGCTTTGTCTTCTTCTTGGCAAGCAGGGCCGCCCCGTCCGACAAGTCCTGCAGAATCTGGCGATAGTTCTCCTCCACAGTAGCACGGGTGGGCTGGGCGTTCACCGTAAGCGGCTCGGTTACATTGGGAACTCCATAAGAGGTCTTGTTGTAATTGTAAGGAAGCCCGTAGAGACGGACCAAATCGAAATAGAACAGCGCCCTCAGAGTCAACGCCTGCCCTTTGGCTTCGGAAAAGTCTTCCATACTGCCCGATTCTTCCAGCTTCTCAATGTTGCTCAACAAGGTGTTGACCTGCAGAATGCAGTAATATCCACGGCTCCAGAAACCGGAATAAGTATTGCTGTTGGAAGTGTGGTTGAACGTATAGAATGCATCCAGTCCGCGTCCGGCAGCAAAAATCGTGAGGTCACCGCCCTTGGCATCACCGTACATAAAAAGGTTTCTGCCGTAATAGGACGATGAGGTCATCGCACTCATCACACCGTTGATAACCACCTGCGCATCGGCTACCGTACCGACAGCACCTTCTGCATTTCCGGAGTTGGTGGGCTGCATATCCAGAAAATCGTCACACGAAGTGAATGTAAAGGCACCAAGTATCACAAGTGCCAATAAATGATATATCTTTTTCATTGTTAGTTCCTCCAGTTCATTAAAATTTCAATTCAACGCCAACGACAAACGTTTTTCCGATAGGGGTTTCCCAACCACGTGTGCCGTATTCGCTCACTTCGGGGTCTGCCTCCTTGTATTTGGCTATTGTCCAAAGGTTGCTGGCAGTGAAGAAAAGGCGGGCATTCTCGATGAAAGCCTTGCGGGTCATGGCTTTGGGCAGCGTATAGGCCAATGAGAGATTCTTCAAGCGCAGATAACTGGCATTGAACAAGTGGCGGCTGCTGTATTGTTGCGGGTCATCGAGGTCTACACCTTCGATACGGGGCTCTGTACCGTTCGTATGGTCTGGCGTCCAAAGGTTGTTGTAGTAGCTTTTAGCACGGATACGCTCCCAATAATAACCGTCGTCGGCCACATCCATGTAGGCTCCATCGTACAAGTCTCCTCCTATCTTATAGGTAAAGCCCAACGAAAGGGCTATGCCTTTGTAGGAGACCGAGGTATTGATGCCCCCATACACTTTGGGAACGGCATTGCCGATGATGGTGTAGTTGGCATTGTTATAGTCATAAGTAGCTCCGCGCCCGTTATACTCAAAATCTCCGGCCTTGCCATTCTTGGGGTCATTTACATAGTAGACGTTCTTGCCGTTGGTCTTGTCCACACCTGCCCATTCGTATCCATAGAAAGCCAGCGTGGACTGACCTTCCCGGTATACATATTGCGCACGGCTGTCGCTACTGGTGGGGTCGTACCAGATAATGTCCGCACCGCCATACAACTCTTTCACCTCAGAACGGAGGAAGGTTGCGTTGGCACCGGCACTCCATAACCATCCTTTACTATCAATGATGTCACCACTCAACTCCACCTCTACCCCATGGTTGTTGATGCATCCTACGTTCCGCAACGTAGAGGAAAATCCCGTAACCATCGAAATGGGAACATCCTGGAGCAGGTTCTTCGAATCACGGTTGAAGTATTCCACCGTACCGCGCATACGCTGGCCGAAGAAGCCGAAGTCGATACCCACATTCGTGTTGTAGCTCGTCTCCCAAGACAGCTTGTCATTGGTGACGGTAGTGATTGTACCGCCCGGGTTACCCATGTACTTACTGGTATAGCTCATCAAGCTCATATAGCCGTAATTGTCCGAAGGCAGCGTACCGTTAATACCATAAGAGGCACGTATACGCAGGTTGCTCAGGAAAGAATATTTGCTCATAAAACCCTCGCGCATGATGTTCCACGCTCCCGCCACTGACCAGAAGTTTCCCCAACGTTCCTGCTTGCTGAGCCGGGAAGAACCGTCGCGGCGGTAAGAACCGGAAATGAAGTAGCGTTCATCGTAATTATAATCCAACTTGGAGAGCACGGACACCATCGAGTTTCCCCAGGAATATCCGGCAGAAGTCTGCGTTCCGGCAGTAGAAACTGTATGAATGGTGCTGACCGCAAGATTGCTTCCTGTGGCACGCACATAGTCTGTCTTGTTCTTCTCCGCTTCGAAACCCACCATGGTGCCAACTGTGTGTTTGTCGAAGGTGCCGGTATAATTGGCGGTAGTGGAGGTAACCATCTTCTCGTATGTAGTACGGTATTCGTTGACATTCCCATTGTCTGCCGAGCCTTTATAGTGATTGGCACTGTAATAGATATGGTCTTTTACAGTAGTATTGTCGTAAGAGTAGATAGAACGAAGGTCCAGGCCCGGCATCAGATGCAGGGTGAGCGTCTCCGCAGCTATGATTTTGGTACTGGTAGAACCGTTCTCCCACTCTTTGTCATAATAAAGCCCATTGTAGGCGTAGCTACCGTAACGTTCGGTCCAGAGCTCGCCGGTCTTGTAATCAGTGGGCCAGTAGAGTCCCCACAGCAAGTTACGGGTCTGCATGAAGTAATTACTGCCCGTGTTGCGTGTATCATTATAACCGCTTTTCTTGGTACGCGCCAGGCTGGCATTGGTGGTCAGTTCAAGGAATTTCCCCACCTTCTGGGTGAGGTTCAGGCGACCGGAAACACGGTCGAAGCTGTTCATCTTCAAACGTCCTTCGTCCTGGGTATAGGAAAGGGAAGTGTAATAGTTGGTATTCTGCGTAGCACCGCTGACGGACATATCGTAGGTCTGGTAAATGGCGGTACGGAAATATGCCTTGTCCCAATCGTAGTATTTGCCTCCACGCCCGGAGTTGTCGTACTCAAGGATATTGACGTTCTCGTAAGCTCCCGTACCATTTGTGGTAAATTAGTAGCCATGTTTGTTGAAACGGCTGTTCAACTGGCCTATGGCATAGGCTGCCGCCTTTTCGTCCGTTTCGCCCTTACCACTTGTACGGGCATCGTGAAATACGGTGTAGAGCATATTCACATTCTCCTGTACGCTGGCCGTTTCATAGTTGTCCGTTGCCCAGCAGGGCGTGAAGCCCACTTCGGCTTTCAGCGTCACCACCGGCTTGCCAATCTGTCCTTTTTTGGTAGTAATCAGAATGACGCCGTTTGCCGCACGCGACCCATAAAGCGAGCTGGCCGCCGCATCTTTCAATACAGAAATAGATTCGATGTCTTCCGGGTTCAACGTATTCATGATGTTGTTGGTAGAATAGAGCTCACCGCTCATCTGCCCCGTATTGCCCGAAGAGACCGGAACACCGTCCACTACATACAACGGTTCATTCCCGGCATTCATAGAACCTATGCCACGGATGCGGATGGCCGGTGCGGAACCCGCCTGGCCGGAATTATTCGTCAGTTGCAAGCCCGCCACTTTACCGTTCAACGCGTTTTCAAAGCTGGTCGTCGGAATGTCTTTCAGCGCATCCGCTTTCACTAAAGAAGCCGAACCTGCATAGCTGCTCTTTTTGGCCGTGCCGTAAGCCACCACCATCACTTCATCCAGCAGTTCCGAATCCGATTTCAGCACCACCTTCATAGCAGGCTTTATGGCAGCTTCTACTTTCTGCATACCTACAAAAGAGACAATCACTGTCTTTGCCGTGCCCGGCACATTCAAGATTGTAAATTTACCTTCGATATCGGTCACGCCCCCAGCGTTGTACCCTTCACCAATACCGATGCCCCAATAATCGGCTCATTGTTGTCCTCGGCAAATACTGTTCCCGAGACCGTAGACGTCTGAGCCATCACTCCTGCCCCCATAACCAGGCAGACAATGATTAACAAGAAGAATTTCTTTCTCATGCTTCTCTTCCTTAAAATTAGTCAATCAAAACACTTTTTAATATCCAAACGCTGCAAAGGTATGTATCTTTTTCAAAAAGAAAAGCAATAGTATTCAAAAAGCTTCATTTTGATTGTATTTTAAGCTAAACACAAGCAATATGTCTATAGCCTAAGCATTCCAAGCAATAAGTATGATGCTGGATACGGAAATATAAGCAATGCCAAAGAAGATATATCCGGATTTTAAGATATGACACGTCCCGGCATACAACTTTTTTCGTAACTTTGCACAGTTTTAAAATACACTGAACGAATGGAGTTTAAGTATGACGTTATTGTAATCGGCGCCGGACACGCAGGATGCGAAGCCGCTGCCGCTGCTGCAAACCTGGGTTCGAAGACTTGTCTTATCACAATGGATATGAACAAAATCGGACAGATGAGTTGTAACCCGGCAGTGGGAGCATCGCCAAAGGACAGATAGTACGCGAAATAGACGCCTTGGGAGGATATATGGGATTGGTGACAGACCAGACAGCCATACAGTTCCGTATACTGAACCGTTCCAAAGGTCCCGCTATGTGGAGCCCGCGCGCACAGTGCGACCGCAACAAATTTATCTGGGCATGGAGAGAAATTCTGGAAAATATCCCCAACCTGCATATCTGGCAGGATACCGTGCAGGAAATCCTCGTTGAAAACGGTGAAATTACGGGAGTAGTAACACTATGGGGAGTAACGTTCCATGCCAAATGTGTAGTACTCACCGCAGGAACTTTCCTCAACGGACTGATGCACGTGGGACGTACCATGCTCCGGGTGGACGTATGGCAGAACCTGCATCCTACCAATTAACCGAGTCCATCGCCAAACACGGCATCACCTTCGGACGCATGAAGACGGGAACCCCCGTACGTATAGACGGACGCAGCGTGCACTATGAGGACATGGAAATTCAGGATGGAGAATGTGACTTCCACAAGTTCTCGTTCATGGATACTCATGTACGCCATTTGAAACAGCTCCCTTGCTGGACTTGTTTCACCAATGAAGAGGTACACCGGATTCTGCAGGAAGGGCTGCCGGATTCCCCCCTTTTCAACGGACAAATCCAAAGTATCGGCCCACGTTATTGCCCCAGTATAGAGACCAAGATTGTGACTTTCCCCGACAAACCGCAGCACCAGCTTTTCCTGGAGCCCGAAGGGGAACAACCCAGGAGCTCTACTTGAATGGATTCTCTTCTTCATTGCCCATGGACATCCAGATTGCAGCATTGAAAAAGATACCGGCATTCAGAGATTTGGTCATCTACCGCCCGGGCTATGCCATCGAATACGACTTCTTTGACCCCACCCAACTGAAACATACGCTGGAAACGAAGAATATAAAGAATCTGTTCTTTGCCGGACAAGTAAACGGAACAACCGGTTACGAGGAAGCTGCCGGACAAGGAATCATGGCTGGCATCAACGCCCACATCAATTGCCACGGCGGAGAGCCGTTCACCCTTGCAAGGGATGAAGCATATATCGGCGTTTTAATCGACGATTTGGTAACAAAAGGCGTGGACGAGCCTTACCGTATGTTTACTTCCCGTGCCGAATATCGCATCCTGCTCCGTATGGATGATGCGGACATGCGACTCACGGAAAAAGCCTGGAAGCTGGGACTCGTCAAGGAAGAGCGGTACAAGCTGCTGACAGAAAAACGTGAAGCCGTGAACCGGATTATAGACTTCGCGCGGAATTACTCGATGAAACCGGCATTAATCAATCCGGTATTGGAGCAGCTCGGCACTACTCCACTGCGCCAGGGATGCAAATTGATAGATTTGATAAACCGTCCGCAGATAACGATTGAGAACATTGCCGAACACGTCAGTGCCTTTAAACGAGAACTGGATAAAATATCCGATAGAAAGGAAGAAATTGTAGAAGCTGCAGAAATACTCATCAAGTACGAGGGATACATCGGGCGCGAACGGATTATTGCGGATAAGTTGGCAAGATTGGAAAGCATCAAGATAAAAGGTAAGTTTGACTATAATTCCATTCAATCCCTTTCTACCGAAGCTAGACAGAAGCTGATGAAGATAGATCCGGAAACAATAGCCCAAGCGAGTCGGATTCCGGGAGTATCTCCAAGCGACATCAACGTGCTACTGGTACTTTGCGGACGATAGAGCGCAAAGTTCCACGTGAAACAAAGAATTCAATAAACGTATTAAATAAACTGATTATGAGCAAAGAAACTCTTACCAAAAGCATCCGAGAAATACCCGACTTCCCCATTCCGGGAATTCTATTCTACGATGTAACTACCTTGTTCAAGGAGCCTACCGCCTTGCAGGAACTCTCGGACACACTATACGAGATGTATAAAGACAAAGGCATCACCAAAGTAGTGGTATAGAATCAAGAGGATTCATTATGGGCCCCATTCTCGCCACCAGACTGGGGGCAGGCTTCGTACCTATCCGCAAGCCGGGAAAGCTTCCTGCAGAAACCATTGAAGAAAGCTATGATAAAGAATATGGCAAAGACACCGTGCAGATGCACAAGGATGCATCAATGAAGACGATGTAGTATTGCTACACGACGACTTGCTGGCAACCGGTGGAACAATGGAAGCCGCCTGCAAACTGGTGAAACAGATGAACCCCAAGAAAGTGTATGTAAACTTCATCATCGAGCTGAAAGAGCTTCATGGCAAGGATGTGTTTGGAGATGATGTGGAAGTGGAGGCTGTGCTGTCGCTTTAGCCATTTCATATTTCACCACAGATTACACAGATTAACACAGATTATTTATCCACCACAAAACACAGTTTTATCGAAGAGAAATCTGCGCTAATCTGTGTAATCTGTGGTGAAACGTCGGTATTATGGAAGAACTCAGAACTAACGACTACCTCAAAGGGATTGTATCCAACCTTCCCGAAGTCCCGGTATTTACCAATATCTGAATACCGAAGGGACTATTATATATGTAGGAAAGGCAAAGAATCTGAAGCGAAGAGTGTCTTCCTACTTCAACCGGGAGCACGAACCGGGAAAGACGAGGGTACTGGTCAGCAAGATTGCAGATATCCGGTATATCGTGGTGAATACGGAAGAAGACGCGCTATTGCTGGAAAACAATCTTATCAAGAAATACAAGCCACGCTACAACGTACTGTTGAAAGACGACAAAACATATCCCAGCATCTGCGTGCAGAACGAATACTTTCCACGCGTCTTCAGAACCCGGAAGATAATCCGCAACGGCTCCTCCTATTATGGCCCTTACAGCATATACCCTCCATGTACGCATTACTCGACCTCATCAAGCATCTGTACCCCCTGCGCACATGCCACCTGAACCTCTCCCCGGAGAACATACGCGCCGGGAAGTTCAATGTCTGCCTGGAGTACCACATCAAGAACTGTGCAGGGCCTTGCATCGGCAAGCAAAGTCAGGAAGACTATCTAAAAAATATCGGTGAAATCAAGGAAATCCTCAAAGGGAACACCCAGGAGATAGAGCGGATGCTCTTCCAGCAGATGCAGGAGCTGGCAGCCGAGATGAAGTTTGAAGAAGCACAGAAGATAAAGGAGAAATACCTGCTGCTGGAAAACTACCGGGCGAAATCGGAAGTGGTAAGCAACGTGCTGCACAATATAGACGTATTCTCCATTGAAGAAGACAATGATGGAAAGTCGCTTTCGTCAACTACCTACACATTACGAACGGCGCCATCAACCAGGCTTTCACCTTTGAATACAAGAAACGATTGAATGAGAGCAAAGAAGAACTGCTCTCTCTCGGCATCATCGAAATGCGGGAAAGATACAAGAGCCTTTCTCGTGAAATCATCGTGCCTTTTGAACTGGATATGGAGCTGAAAGATGTCGTCTTTACCATCCCGCAACGGGGAGACAAAAAGAAGCTGCTGGAACTCTCCATCCTCAATGTGAAGCAGTACAAAGCCGACCGCCTGAAGCAAGCCGAAAAGCTGAATCCGGAGCAACGGACCGTGCGCCTGCTGAAAGAGATACAGCAAGAGCTGCACCTGGACCGCCTGCCCATGCAGATAGAATGTTTCGACAACTCCAACATCCAGGGTTCCGACCCCGTGGCCGGGTGCGTGGTCTTCGTCAAGGGGAAACCTTCCAAGAAGGATTACCGCAAGTACAATATCAAGACCGTAGAGGGACCGGATGACTATGCCTCCATGAAAGAGGTCGTAAAACGGCGCTATCAGCGCGCTATAGAAGAGAAAGCACCCCTGCCCGACCTTCTTATCACCGACGGTGGAAAAGGGCAAATGAGCGCCGTAAAAGAGGTGATAGACGAGCTTGGCCTGAACATCCCCATCGCCGGACTTGCCAAAGATGGCAAACACCGCACTTCCGAGCTATTGTATGGCTACCCTCCCCAGACCATCGGATTGAAACAGAACACCCCCCTCTTCCGACTGCTGACGCAGATTCAAGATGAAGTGCACCGCTTCGCCATTACCTTCCACCGCGACAAGCGCAGCAAACGGCAGATTGCCTCCGCACTGGACGAGATAAAAGGTATCGGTGAAAAGACGAAAAGCGCGTTGCTCAAGGAGTTCAAAAGCGTGAAGCGTATCCGCGAAGCATCTGCCGAGGAGCTTGCCGCCGTGGTGGGAGAAGCGAAAGCCAAAATCATCCAGACCTATTTCTCAGAGAAATAATGACTGATAAATCAGCCTGCAAAGCCATGCACACAACGAATTAATTCGTAACTTTGTCCCCTCAAAAAGACAAAAACAACATGAGAGTAGTGATACAACGTGCCGGACACGCTTCCGTCACCATCAACGGAACCTGCAAAGCCTCCATTGGAAAGGGCCTCATGATACTCGTAGGCATCGAAGAATCCGATGGAAAAGAAGATATTGACTGGCTTTGCAAGAAGATAGTCAACCTGCGCATTTCGATGACGAAAACGGCGTAATGAACAAATCCATTCTTGAAGCAGACGGCGAGATACTGGTTATCAGCCAGTTCACCCTCCACGCCTCCACCAAGAAAGGCAACCGTCCCTCCTACATACGGGCAGCACGGCCGGAAATATCCGTCCCACTGTACGAACAATTCTGCCGGGAACTGAGTTTAGCATTAGGTAAAGAAATAGGTACCGGCGAATTTGGTGCCGATATGAAAGTAGAACTGATGAACGATGGTCCCGTGACCATCTGTATAGATACAAAAAACAAGGAATAATGACGTTAGAAGAAGCACAGAAACAAGTGGATTCCTGGATAAAGGAATACGGAGTGCGCTATTTCAGCGAACTCACCAATATGGCGATACTGACCGAAGAAGTGGGCGAACTCGCCCGCGTCATGGCACGCAAGTATGGCGACCAATCCTTCAAGAAAGGAGAAAAAGACAATCTCGACGATGAGATGGCAGATGTTCTTTGGGTACTTCTCTGCCTTGCGAACCAGACCGGAGTGAACCTGACAGACGCCTTCTGCCGCAACTTCGAGAAGAAAACCAGACGTGACCAGACAAGACATATCAATAACCCTAAATTGAAAGACCATGGAGAAGAATGAGCTACCCAGAGTAAGTATGACGCCGCCCTGGCAAAGTACAACACCCAACTGGATGATGCGGAAATAGCTGCACAAGCTGCCAGAATCATTGCAGAGAAAGTGCCGGCAAACAACACGCCGGAGGTAAAGAAATTCCTTTTCAACTGCATTGACCTCACCACACTGAACAGTACGGACAGCGACGAAAGCGTCATGAAATTCACCCAGAAAGTGAATAAATTCGACGAAGAGTTCCCCGACCTGAAGAATGTGGCAGCCATCTGTGTATACCCCAATTTTGCAGAAGTCGTAAAAGACACGCTGGAAGTGGAAGATGTAAAAATAGCTTGTGTATCAGCAGGTTTCCCCTCCTCCCAGACTTTCATTGAAGTGAAAGTGGCAGAAACTGCCATGGCACTGATGGAAGGCGCCGATGAAATAGACATCGTTATTTCGGTGGGCAAGTTCCTGGCGGGAGACTATGAAGGCATGTGCGAGGAGATACAAGAACTCAAAGCAACCTGCAAAGAGCACCACATGAAGGTAATCCTCGAAACCGGAGCTTTGAAGACGGCTTCGAACATCAAAAAAGCATCCATCCTTTCCATGTATTCGGGTGCCGATTTCATCAAGACTTCCACCGGCAAGCAGCAGCCTGCCGCCACGCCGGAGGCCGCCCTGGTTATGTGCCAGGCCATCAAGGAATATCACGAGCTGACGGGTATCAAGGTAGGCTTTAAGCCCGCAGGAGGAATCAACTGCGTGAACGATGCACTGATTTATTACACCATCGTCAAGGAAGTGCTCGGCGAAGAATGGCTGAACAACGAGCTGTTCCGTCTGGGAACCAGTCGTCTTGCCAACCTGCTGCTTTCGGAAATCAAGGGTGAAGAGATGAAATTCTTCTAAGAGAAAGCTGTATTTACCTATAAATAAAGCCTGATGGAGTGGGTTCCATCAGGCTTTCTCATATTATCAACCGGAAACAGTTCCGTCATTTTTCCCGCTCTACCACATAATCCAGATACCCGGCTAGCGCTACTTTTACCTCCGTATCGGGCAAAGAAGCCAGCAAAGAAAGAGCCTTTTCCTTATAGTCATACATCACTTGCGAAGCATACTCTATACCACCATTCTGCTTGGTAAATTCGATTAAATGGGCTATTTCGCCAGGCGTTGCTCCCCATTCTTTATCTTTACGGCAATTTCTTCCGCTGTTTTATCCTTCACGGTATTGAGCACATGAAGCGCAGGTAGAGTCAACTTCCCCTCCACCATATCATTTCCGGTAGGTTTGCCTATTTCCTTGCTCTCGGAGTAATCGAAAATATCATCCTTTATCTGAAAACAAAGCCCGATATATTCACCGAACAGACGCGCAGATTCCGCCTTTTCATCGCTGGCTCCCACCGAGAGAGCGCCCGCCTTCGTACAAGCTGCAAAGAGCACGGCCGTCTTCTTGCGGATAACGTCGAAATAGACTTCCTCGGAGAAATGGAGATTGCTGACGTTGGAAAGCTGCAGAAGTTCACCATCTGCCAAATCCTGCCCCAGGCAGGAGACGATGTCGATAATGTCATGGTTACGGGTCATGCCCACTTGCACCAACGCTGTTGCAAGCAGATAATCGCCTGCCAGTACGGCTACTTTATTATTGAAAATGGCATTAACGGAGAGTTGTCCACGGCGTTCAGTACTTTCGTCCACTACATCATCGTGCACAAGGCTGGCATTATGAAGAAGTTCCAACGCAACCGCAGCATGCAGGGTTGCAGGACATACCTTGCCAAAAAGCTTCGCAGCCAGAAGCACCAGAATGGGGCGCATCATCTTCCCGTTCTTCTGCCGGATATGCGCAATTACGCTGTTCAGCAAAAGGTTGGAACTGGAGAGAGTACTTTCAAAAAGCTTCTTGAAGTCCTCCAATTCCTCAGAAATCGGAGATTTTATCAATGATGAGTTGTCCATGCATCGCTATTTGCCTACAAAAATAGTAATAAAACGGTTAATACGGTATTTTTTTGTACTTTTACCATGAAAAAAAGGATTAAATGTATGAATTCAATCGATAAACTGTTTTTGCTCGATGCCTATGCACTGATATATCGAGCCTATTACGCGTTCATCAAGAACCCGAGAATCAATTCAAAAGGATTCAACACTTCGGCCATTCTGGGCTTTGTAAACACCCTGGAAGAAGTGCTCAAAAAAGAGAATCCCACACACATAGGAGTAGCCTTCGACCCGTCGGGCCCCACCTTCCGCCACGAGGCCTACGAGCAATACAAGGCACAGCGCGAGGAGACACCCGAGGCCATCCGCCTTTCCGTACCTATTATAAAGGACATCATCCGCGCCTACCGCATTCCCATCCTCGAAGTATCCGGCTACGAAGCCGACGACGTGATAGGCACGCTCGCCACCGAAGCCGGACGGCAGGGCATCACCACCTATATGATGACTCCCGACAAGGACTACGGGCAACTGGTATCGGACCGCGTCTTCATGTACCGCCCCAAGCACACCGGCGGATTCGAAGTGATGGGTACCGAAGAAGTAAAAACCAAGTTCAACATACAGACCACCGAGCAGGTCATCGACATGCTGGGACTGATGGGTGATGCTTCCGACAACATCCCCGGCTGTCCGGGTGTGGGCGAGAAAACCGCACAGAAACTGATTGCCGAATTCGGCAGCATCGAAAATCTGCTGGAGCATACCGACCAGCTGAAAGGCGCACTGAAAACGAAAGTGGAGACCAACCGCGAGATGATTACCTTCTCCAAATTCCTTGCCACCATCAAAACAGATGTTCCCATTCAGCTCGACATGGATTCGCTCGTCCGCGAAGAACCGAACGAAGAAGAACTCCGCAAGATTTTCGAGGAGTTGGAATTCCGCACACTCATCGACCGGGTACTCAAAAAGGGAAGCGGCAATTCGTCCTCCCCTACTCCAACCTCTCCGGTACCCGACCTCTTTGCCGGGACTCTGTTTGCCCAGCCGCAAACCTCCACTCCCGAAAACAGCGCCCCGATTCAAGGCGATTTGTTTGCAAATTTTGCGGGCGAGGGGACGGGCGTTTCTGAAAATTCAAACCTGACGCGGTTAGAAATGCTCGATATAGACTACCAACTCATTGATACAGAAGATAAAAGAGCAGAAATTATTCAAAAGTTACTTACAAGCGAAATTCTCTCAATAGATACCGAGACTACCGGAACCGAGCAATGGACGCCGAACTTGTAGGAATGAGCTTCAGTGATGCCGAAAACCGTGCATACTACGTACCCGTTCCCGCCGAACGAGAG
>ENA-OQLB01000039-OQLB01000039.1-human-gut-metagenome-genome-assembly--contig:-NODE-39-length-67444-cov-5.550678_pt1 | contig 67444 bp, 76 predicted proteins | sample MGYA00242656_ERZ504813 | MGnify/ENA primary metagenome ERZ504813 (study PRJEB26092, sample SAMD00036388) | human gut metagenome | host: Homo sapiens | study: EMG produced TPA metagenomics assembly of... | reverse complement strand
CAAAAAATATATGCCCTCATTGTGGCATATTTCACAAAAATAAAAAAACTTTTTTTGAATTCTTTTGCAAATAAATGGGAAAAGTAGTAAAATAAGGATAGAATCCTCAGTGAGAAGCTCCTTGTCTGGATATATAACCTGGCAGGGAGCTTTCATTAGAGCACAATAAGCGCCAGGATAACAAAAGAAAAGTAAAAAAATGAAAGGAAGTGGAAAAATGTTTGAAACAGGCGAATATGTTGTGTATGGTCGTACCGGCATCTGCCAGGTAACAGGAGTTACCACAATAAGGGTGGATGGTTCCTCCGGCGAGAAGCTTTATTATGTACTGAGGCCCGGAGGAGAAACAGATGGGAAGATATTTACACCGGTGGAAGGTGGAAAGCAGGTGCTTCGCGGAATCATTACGAGGGAAGAAGCGGAGAGGCTTATCGATGAGATCCCATTCATTGAGACACTGAGTATTGAGAATGAGAAATTCCGGGAGGATAGCTACAAGAAATGCATCCGTACCTGTGAATGCAGAGATCTTCTTCGGATCATCAAGACGATCTACGTCAGAAAACAGGCCAGATTATCTCATGGCAAAAAAACAACCGCTACAGACGAGCGGTATCTGAAGCTTGCAGAGGATCATCTCTATTCTGAATTTTCCATGTTACTGGATATCCCCAAAGAACATATGGCAGATTATATTGAACAGCGAGTACACCAGCAGGAGGAAGCCGAAGAACAGGTATGCGCTGTTTGACAAAGCAGAGCGTATCTGCTATGGTATTTCCGGTAACCTTCCAGAAATCCTGTATCTGTGACAGAAGCTTCACAGGAAGTGGAGAACAGATCCAGGATCAGTCTGAATGTTATAAAGAAAAGGAGATGCCAGAGAAATGAGAGAACAGCTTACCCGCAAGGATGTTGAAAAAATAGAGCAGGAGATCGAACACCGTAAACTGGTAGTACGTAAGGAAGCCATTGAGGCGGTCAAGGAGGCACGTGCCAGGGAGACTTAAGTGAGAACTTTGAGTATTATGCAGCCAAGAAGCATAAGAATCAGAACGAGAGCCGCATCCGTTATCTGGAGAGGATGCTGAAGACGGCATCCATTGTATCCGATGCTTCCAGATCTGACGAAGTGGGAATGGACGATATCGTGGAAGTTCTTTTTGAAGAAGATAATGAGGTGGAGAAGTACAAGCTGGTTACTTCCATCCGCGGAAATTCCATGGAAAACCGTATCAGTATTGAATCGCCTATCGGCAAGGCACTGCGCGGTCATCGTGTAGGAGACCGGGTGGAAGTAAAGGTCAATGATGATTACAGCTATTACCTTGTAATAAAATCCATCGACAAGACCGGATCTGAGGATGAGGAGATCCGCGGATTCTGATCACAGATCGCAGGGCAGCTTTGCTCATGAGCATGCAGCTCAGCGGAATGAGAATATCCGCAGCACAAAACACATCATAAGGATAAAAACCACTGTACGATATATGGGACAGAGAGATCCTGACGGGAAATCAGTTTCCCGTAACAGGATCCTCTGTTTTATTTTTTTACACAGATTTTACATTCCAGTGGGGAAAATTTTACAATAGGCCGCTATTATGAAAATCGTTGAAATGAGAAAAAAGGAAATCAAACATATCAAAAAGAGAAAGTGAAGGAGAGTATTATGGATTTTTTCAGCGTACTGGCATTGCTTGGCGGCCTTGCTATTTTCCTTTATGGAATGAACTTAATGGGAGACGGGCTTGCGAAGGTTGCAGGCGGAAAGCTTGAGCGGATCCTGGAGACACTTACCTCCAATCCCATCAGAGCCGTTCTTCTTGGAATGGGTGTGACTGCAGTGATCCAGTCATCCTCGGCAACTACCGTTATGGTCGTTGGTTTTGTAAACTCGGGAATCATGAAGCTGTCCCAGGTTGTGGGAATCATCATGGGTGCCAATATCGGTACTACCGTAACCTCATGGATCTTAAGTCTTACAGGTATCCAGAGTGATAACTTTATTATCCGGCTTTTTAAGCGACGTCATTTTCACCGATCTTGGCACTGATCGGCGTGGTTCTGATCATGTTTACAAAAAGCCAGAAGAAAAAGGACGTGGGAGCGATCTTTGTAGGCTTTGCGATCCTGATGTATGGAATGAATGCCATGAGCGGAGCTGTGGAACCTCTTGCAGAGGTACCGGAGTTTACCGGAATGCTGGTGAAATTCTCCAATCCGATCCTTGGAGTTGTGGCCGGAGCAGTGCTGACAGCGATCATCCAGTCGTCCTCCGCATCGGTTGGTATCCTCCAGGCACTGTGCCTTACCGGAATGGTACCGTTCAGTGCAGCACTTCCTATTATCATGGGACAGAATATCGGTACCTGTATCACTGCGATCCTTTCAGCCATCGGAGCCAGCAAAAACGCAAAACGTGCGGCTATGGTTCATCTGTATTTCAATCTGATCGGAACCATGCTGTTCATGGCAGTATTTTATGCGATAAATGCAGCAGTACATTTTTCATTTATGGCACAGGCAGCGACTCCGGCCGGGATCGCGATCCTGCACAGTGCCTTCAATATCACGGCAACTCTTGTTCTTCTTCCGTTTGGAAAGGCTCTGGAGAAGCTTGCCTGTCTTACTATCCGCGACAGGAAGGAAGAGGAGGAGAAGGTGGCAGCAGATCCGGATTTCATGATCCTGGAAAGCCGTTTTCTGGAGAAACCTGCATTTGCAGTTGAGCAGAGCAGGAATGCAGCGAAAAAAATGGCAGAGGATTCTCACAGAACTCTGTTTACCGCCCTGGACCTTCTGAAGAATTTCAGCGCAGAAGGAAAGGCTCTGGTGGAAGAAGCAGAGAAAAAGGTAGACCGTTATGAGGATGAACTTGGAACCTATCTTGTAAAACTGAACCAGAAGGATCTTTCCGTTCATGACAGTCACAGTGTTTCCATCATGCTCCACTGTATCGGTGATTTCGAGAGGATTTCCGATCACGGTGTGAACATCATGGAATTCGCACAGGAGCTTTATGAAAAAGGCCTGAAGTTTTCGGATAAGGCGCTGGAAGAGTTACGTGTCATGGAGCATGCGGTGGAAGACATTGTAGATATTGCTTACAAGGTTTACGAAAATCAGGATGTGCAGCTTGCGAGAGAGATCGAGCCACTGGAGGAAGTGATCGATGAACTCAGCAAGGAACTGAAGTACCGGCATATCCAGAGACTTCGCGCCGGAGAATGTACTATTGAAATGGGATTCATCCTGTCCGATGTGACTACCAGCTGGAGCGTGTGGCAGATCACTGTTCCAATATCGGTGTTTGTGTGACACAGGTTCATGAAGATGCTTTTGATACACATCAGCACCTGAAGCAGATCAAACATGGGCCGGACGAAACCTTCTACCGTGCGCTGGAGGTGATCCGGAATCAGTATCAGCTTCCGGAAATAAAGGATGAGCCGGCGGCAGCCAGATGGCAGCGGCAGGCAGCCAATAAAAAGATATCGAAATAATGCTATGCCCTGGTTATCTGTATCAGCAGACGGCCAGGGCTTGTGCAGTAAAAAGAAAGCAGTTATACTGAAGGCATGGAACAAAAAAGATCAGACGATTATGAAGTGCCAACGGCAAAAAAACGAACAGAGAGGATATAGAATGATCTACTGTGTGGAAGATGAGAGAAATATCAGAGAGCTTCTTGTCTATACCCTGGAGACAACAGGCTTTGAGGCAGAAGGTTTTGAAACCGGGGCAGAACTTGACACAGCCATGAAAAAAATATGCCGGAACTGATCCTGCTGGATATCATGCTCCGGGTGAAGATGGGTATAATATTTTGAAACGACTGAAAAGTGATACCAGGACCCGGGATATCCCGGTGATCATGGTCACAGCCAAAGAAGCGGAGTTTGACAAGGTAAAAGGTCTGGAGGGCGGCGCAGATGATTACATCACCAAGCTTCGGGATGATGGAATTTGTAGCCAGGGTCAAAGCGGTCCTTCGGCGCTGCGCAAGGCAGAGCGAAGAGAGGGAGCTGCATTGTAAGGGTCTTCGTGTCAATGTGTCCCGTCACGAAGTCAGCTATCAGGGTGAGGTGAAGGAGCTGACCAGAAAGGAATTCGAGCTTCTGGAATATCTTATGGAGAACAAAGGACTGGTCATGTCCAGAAACCAGATCCTGTGCCATGTGTGGGGCTATGATTTTGACGGAGAAACAAGGACTGTAGATGTTCATGTACGGACTCTCCGACAAAAGCTGGGGGAGGCCGGAAATCTGATTGAGACAGTGCGTGGCGTGGGATACCGGATCGGAGATCATGTATGAAAAAGAAAATTCTGCATCATACAAGCATTATGATCATTTTTGCTGTTCTTGTCACGTTTCTGGCAGCAAGTGTGGTCACCTACAGTAAATTAAACACATACATGCAGCGGGGAGTCCGTGAGGAAGCGCAGTATATCTGCCTTGCCATGGATGAGTATGGAGATTCCTTTCTCACAAAAAAGCTTCGGACAGTATCATCAAGTCGTGTGACTCTCATCCGTAAAGACGGAACCGTTCTCTACGATTCTGAGGCCTCTCCGAAAAAACTGGCAAATCACAGTGATCGTCCGGAATTTATACAGGCAGAAAAAAATGGAAAAAGCGAAAGTATCCGTTATTCAGAAACCTTTGCAAAAAAGACCTTTTATTATGCGGTGAAGCTGGATGACGGAAACGTGCTCCGTGTAGGAAAAACCGTAGACTCCATATATTCCACATGGATCTCAAGTCTTGCTGTGCTGGGACTTCTGATGCTCCTGGTACTGATCCTGGAGTTTGTTTTTGCACAGAGACAGACCAGAGACTGATCCGTCCGGTCAACGATCTGGATCTGGAGCATCCGCTGAACAATGTGTGCTATGAGGAGCTGCGTCCCCTTCTTGTGCGGGTGGATGAACAGAACCGGCAGATCCGGCAGCAGGTAAAAGAACTGAAGGAGGCAGAGGAGATCCGGAAGGAATTTTCTGCAAATGTTTCCCATGAGCTGAAGACCCCGCTGATGTCCATTTCCGGTTATGCGGAGCTTATGATGAACGGCATGGTTCCGGCAGATCATATACGGGAATTTTCCGGAAGGATCTACCATGAATCAATAAGACTTTCCAATCTGGTAGCGGATATCATCCAGCTTTCCAGACTGGATGAAAGCAACAGTGAGGTTCCTTTTGAAGAGGTGGATCTTTATGAGCTTGCGGAAGACGTAAGAAATAATCTCAGACATCCTGCCGGAAAGAAAAATATTTTCCTTGAGCTTGCCGGAAGTGCAGAGAAGATCAAGGGTGTCCGCCATGTACTCTATGAGATGCTTTTTAATATTGCAGACAATGCAGTTCGCTATACAGAACAGAATGGTCATGTGCGGATCATGGTAGGCAACCGGAAAGGGCATCCGTTCTACTGTGTGGCAGATGACGGGATCGGAATCCCGAAAAGTGAACAGGGAAGGATCTTTGAGCGCTTTTACCGGGTAGACAAAAGCCATTCCAGACAGACCGGCGGAACAGGTCTGGGGCTTTCCATTGTGAAGCATGGAGCAACGCTTCATCATGCACAGATCAACGTGGAAAGTGAACAAGGAGTTGGAACCAGGATGGAGATCGTTTTCCCGGAGAATACTTCTGACCGAAAATAAACTGAAAATAATCAGTAGGATTTCACGGTGAAGTGTAGTATAATAAAAAAAGGTTCAAAGGCCGGTCGGATGAGAATCTGACCGGCTTAAAATATGTATGGGAAAAAATCCCTGTATTTCTAAAAATCAGGAGGAACAAAATTATGAAAAAGCCGGTTCTGGTAGTAATGGCAGCAGGAATGGGAAGCCGCTACGGCGGACTGAAACAGATCGATCCTGTAGATCAGGAAGGTCATATCATCATGGATTTTTCCATTTATGATGCCGTACGTGCAGGCTTTAAGAAAGTGATATTTATCATAAAAAAAGAGAATGAACAGGATTTCCGCGATGCCATCGGCGACCGCTTAAGTGACAAGGTGGAGATCGTTTATGTGCATCAGGATCTCAACAACATTCCGGAAGGCTTCCAGGTTCCGGAAGGCCGTGTGAAGCCATGGGGAACCGGACATGCGGTATTAAGCTGTGCCGGAGAGATCGATGGACCGTTTGTGGTGATCAATGCAGATGATTATTATGGAACCCATGCCTTTAAGATGGCGTATGATTTCCTGATCCAGGCCCAGGAGGACACCGTACCTGCCCAGTATATGATGGTAGGCTACCGTCTTGAGAATACCCTGACAGACAACGGCTACGTTTCCAGAGGTGTCTGTGAGACAGATGAAAATGGATATCTTGCAGATATCAATGAGCGAACACACATTGAGAAACGTGACGGCGGAGCAGCCTACACAGAGGACGATGGAAAAACCTGGACAAGTCTCCCGGGAGAGACTCCGGTATCCATGAACATGTGGGGATTCACCGGCGGATTTATGAAAGAGCTGGTAAAACGCTTCCCGGTATTCCTTGAAAAGAGCATCCCGGAAAACCCTCTGAAATGCGAATATTTCCTTCCGTTTGTAGTTGACGAGCTCCTCCAGGAAAAAAGGCAGCAGTCAGGGTCCTTACCACACAGGATAAATGGTACGGAGTGACCTATAAAGAGGACAAACCGGTAGTGGTAGCCGCGATTCAGAATCTGAAGGATCAGGGACTTTATCCGCAGGGACTCTGGGATTAAGTAGTAAACCTGGTTTTCTGCTATTGTGGAAACAAAGGAACAGTGCTAAAATAAACAGGAACAGTTAGATCCAATAGAGGAGGAGAAAAACTATGGCAATTTTAGTAACAGGTGGAGCAGGATACATTGGAAGTCATACCGTTGTAGAGCTGCAGAGCGCAGGATATGATGTTGTAGTAGTTGACAATTTATGCAATTCCAGTGAGAAGGCTCTGGACAGAGTATCCAAGATCACAGGCAAACCGGTGAAATTCTATAAAGCAGATATCCTGGACCGCGAAGCATTAAATGAAGTTTTTGACAAAGAAGAGATCGACTCCTGTATTCATTTTGCAGGACTGAAAGCAGTTGGTGAATCTGTTGCCAAGCCGTGGGAGTATTATGAGAACAATATCGCAGGAACCCTTACTCTTGTAGACGTGATGAGAAAACATAATGTTAAAAATATTATTTTCTCTTCCTCAGCAACCGTATACGGAGATCCGGCAATGATCCCGATCACCGAGGAGTGCCCGAAGGGACAGTGTACCAACCCATATGGCTGGACCAAATCCATGCTGGAACAGATCCTTACAGACATCCAGAAGGCAGACCCGGAGTGGAACGTAGTTCTTCTTCGTTACTTCAACCCGATCGGTGCTCATAAGAGCGGAACCATCGGTGAGAATCCAAATGGTATCCCGAACAACCTGATGCCATATATCACACAGGTAGCAGTAGGCAAGCTGAAAGAGCTTGGCGTATTCGGAAACGATTACGATACACCGGATGGAACAGGTGTCCGTGACTACATCCACGTAGTAGACCTTGCCAAGGGCCATGTAAAAGCTCTTAAGAAGCTGGAAGACAATTCCGGATTAAGCATCTACAACCTTGGAACCGGAAAAGGCTACAGTGTTCTTGATATCGTTAAGAACTTTGAGGCAGCTACCGGCGTCAAGATCCCATATGTGATCAAACCACGCCGCCCAGGCGACATCGCAACCTGCTACTCCGATGCAACCAAAGCAGAGAAAGAGCTTGGCTGGAAGGCAGAGAACGGAATCCGCGAGATGTGTGCAGACTCCTGGAGATGGCAGAGCCAGAACCCTAATGGATATGAGGCTTAAGGAATAGAAAGCTTAATTACATAAAAATATAAAAGCGATATAAAATACGGCAGACAGCCCGGAGGGATGTCTGCGTGTTGCTTTTTTGAGGGTAAAAAAAGTCGCTTATCATTTCCATAAGCGACAAACAGGCCGGAAACCCGTATAAATGCGGACTTCCGGCCTGCTTTGACCATAATTCTGACTGCTAATAGTTCAGCTTTTCCATGCATTTCTGCTTTTGTTTTATGCTGCTGTGCACATAAATATCCATGGTGATCTTGACGGACGAATGTCCCAGAATTTCAGAAAGTGTCTTGCTGTCAAATCCCATTTCCGTACAACGGGTGGCAAAAGCATGCCGGAGAGAATGAATGTTGATACTGGGGATTTCACATTGCTGAAGGAGCTTCTGGAATTTACGCTGTATATTTCTGGGCTCCATACATTTACGATTCGTACCCGTCAGCAGGTATGAATCAGGTTCAGCAGCAATCCGTTTCATTTTTTTCAATAAAAATCAGGGATTGGAATATCCCTGATGGATGAGATTGATTTAGGAGGACCTATCATTAAAACGGTTTTGGGTTCGTCATTAGATTCACCAGAATAATCAAGATTTTTTATCCGTGAGATCGTTCGCCTTATATGTAGCAGCTTTTTATCAAAATCAATATCTTCCCAACGGATGCCGCTGAGCTCGCCAACGCGGATCCCTGTATAAATACATAGCAGGATGCCGATGGGAAATTCTGAGTCCTCAGCAGAGAGAACTGTGATCAGCTTTGTGAGATGTTCATGAGAAATAAGCTGAAAAGGACTGGTATTTATTTTGGGATACCGAAATTCAAGCTGTGAAAGATTCAGATACCCCTGTTTTTCACCATAGCGTAAAATACTGTGGAACAGAATCAGAAGATTTTTGATGGTACGTGGCGAAAGCCCCTGCTGTTTCAGCTTTTCAGAGAAGGCATATACAGAAGCAGAAGAGATGTATCTCAGCGGCATATCACCAAATTCCGGAAGGATATGTGTATCAAGAAGTGTTTCGTAGCAGGCATAGGTGCTGAGCTTTACAGCATAACGCATGGATAACATCCATTCTTCACTGAGGTTTCGAAATACATAACACTTTCCCGGAGAGTTTTGAAGATTATTCTGACATAAAACAGCCAGCTTTTTCTTTTTTACAGCCTCGTATGTACGACCATACAGATATCCGTACTGGATCCGTCCATTCTGGTCACGACATTTTTCATAGCGTGCTTCCCATCGGCCATCTTTTCTTTTTCTGATATTTTCCCCTTTTCTAGGCATAATCGTAGTCTCCTTTTCGCACTATTATAGCAAAAGTCTGACCATTTTTGTGACCACTAATAAGCGAAAAAAAGGGAAATTTGTCGTATATAAAAAAATTTAACCGAAAAAACCTGCATTTTTGGTCGAAAGTGGTGCATTTTTCGTATCTTGACAGTGACAGGGTGCAATGCTATCATTGATTAAGATTCAAAAACTATGCAATTTGAGAAAAAATCACCTGTCGCTTATGGAAATGATAAGTGACAAAAATAATAATTTAGATAAGTTATATTATAATGAATTTTCTTTGCGAAAAACGGAGAACCAAAATGAAAGAACCGGAAACCGGAAAAAAAGAAAACACCGGAAAAAGCGGCTACAGCATCACAACCTGGCGACTGCATCTCTGGTGCAGACATCCGGAATGGCTGCGGACCACACAGGAATTTTATAACCGGATCGCTGAATTTTATTACAACCTGCTTCTGGATCATACGGATCTCTGGGAAATGGGAAGCCAGCAGACTTTACGCGAGTTGGAGATCATGAGCATTCCGGGGCGAGGCGGACGCATACCATCAGATCCCCTCCCCTGGCAAAAGGTTCCACTGTATTTTCGAAGAGCAGCAGCCAATGAAGGAATTGCTTCAGCCAAAAGCTATATCAGCCGTTTTGCCCAGGATGAGAAGAGCGGCAGAGCCGAGAAACTAAATGCAGCAGTTACCTATTACAAAGGAATGTATCAGGATTTTTCCGCTAAAGAGATCACGTTGCGTGTCTGGACAGGAGACACATGGACTTGGATGCATTGCCGGCTGTCAGGCAGAGACTTTCCGGAAAACGTCAGACTCATGTCACCATCCGTAGTTTTTGAATACAAATATGACATGCTGCATGTTCCAGTACGTCAGAACAATGAAAATACAGCAACCGTACGTCAGAGGATGCAGGCAGGATGCAGGATACTCTGTATTCAGTTTACAAACAGTGATGCCTTTGCAGCAGGCGTTGTTCTGGACGGAACCGGTCAGGAGATCGCAGTGAAGTTCTGGAAAGGCGGAAAGGAATACAGCCACCATTGCAGAAAGCTTCTGGAAAAGATCCAGAAGTCCCAGGAAGCAACCGGAGGCAGACAGACAGGCAGAGTTGATCAGAAATACTGGATGCATCTGAAACATCTTTCTGAACACTATGGACACCAGGTCACAAGCCAGATCCTCCGTTTTGCCGTAGAGCAGGACGTTTCTGTGATCGTACTTCCACGTTATAACCAGGAATATTCCAGAAACGTCATGAAAGGCTCAGGAAACTGGGGCTCGCTCCACTTAAGCACCAGGATTCGCCAGTACCTGGACTACAAAGCCTGGAAAAACGGAATCATTGTTATCGAAGTTCACGCCACCGGCATCAGCAAAATTTGTGCAAAGTGCGGTGCAGAAATCATTCGGACTGACACCAGAACAGAACTATGCTGCTGTGCCAACGGACACCAGACGAATCGGTATCTGAATGCTGTGAGAAATCTCGGGAAAAAGTGCCTGACACAGTTTGGACGCAGAGTTTGAAGAGAAGAACAAAAGAAACAGAACAGAATATCAGTATGAAAAGAGCGCAGGTGGATTGACCTTATGGCATGTCGGAAAACAGATGTCATAAGTCAGTGCATCGGCTTTGCCGTGCTGACAAAAAGAAAGCGAAAGCAAAACACGGTGTATATCAGTGATAAACACCGTCGGGTTGAATACCGCCTGTCGTGTGTGTACCTGAAGAAGGTGTGGGCACGGCGAAGAATGTGCCGGCTTTAAGCTGGGGAGTGTATTCGAAGTTATTTTTAATAGAACTGTGAGATATGACACAGGAGATTATGAAAATGAAATACCATCTGAAATACAGGATGTGTACATAGGTGCAAAAATTAGAGGATATACGAAACGAATGTGATGGGTACGGTGAACATTTTGGAATGTGTCCGAACTAGCAACTGTGTTAAGTCTTTTTTGAATGTAACTACTGATAAAGTTTATCTGAATAAAGAGTGGGCATGGGGCTATCGCGAGAATGAAGAACTAGATGGCTTTGATCCGTATTCGAACTCGAAGTCTTGACATTCTTATTGTTAAAGAGTGAAAGGTTTTGTTTTCATGGAGAGATGATGAACAATGCGGAGCTGGATGGCATTTGCAGGAGGATGTGTCCGATTAAAAGAAACCTTAGAACAAAGACTTCATGTCTGTGCTAAAAGTGAACTTGGTACAGATGTTCTCTGTGATATGAAACCCGTATTAATTACGGAGAATATTGAGCCAAAAAGAGATAGGGGGCGAACCCATTTTATTTCGTTCCTTTATCAGTGTGTGCCTGTAGATAAAGTTCAACTTCGACTGCTTGTTAACATAGGAGGATTATATGGAATTCTATTATCAACGATTATAAGTATGAGTTTTGTTAGTTTGCCATGGTTAGTAATGAATCTTTTTAATTTTGTATTTAGAAGAAGCTCTTCTGAGTACATTTCTATTCTTATTCAAAATGTTATAGTTGTAATAGTAGATATGATAGTTTGCTATGCGATATGTCAGATGGTTCATCTTGGTGGAATAATGACAATAATATTTAGGGGAGCTGTTTGTGTTGTTTTTTCAAATATATCTTACTTTGCAATTTGGAAGAATAATGAAGACTTTAAAGATGCAATAAAACTATTGAATTCTATATTTAAAGGTAAACGATAGAATGGTTGTAAACGATAGAATCTGAGTACCTTGACAAATATTAGGCCGCTTTCAGCGGCCATATCATTTTTTAACTGCTTTCTTAGACTTCCGGATATGTTCGGGTAAAGACTTAGACCATGGAAGAAATTCCGCAGTGCAGCCAGCGAAAAACTTCAGGCAGCTCTTTTCTATTATTCACGCAGTCGAAGCGTTGACAATGCGAAAAAACTGCTGGATGGTTACAAAGGCTGTCTGATCACAGATGCCTATGCCGGTTATGAGAAAGTATCGGATGTAAAAAGGGCACTTTGCTGGTCGCATGCAAGGCGCTACCTGATAGACAGCAATCCTCTGGATGAAAAAGGAAAAGGGATCCCTGGTTCCAAGGGTGCCGAAGGAAAAGAATACATTGATCTTCTCTTTAAAGTTGAAAAAGAGATTAAAGATCTCCCGTATGAAGAGAAAAAACAGAAGCGTCAGGAAGCGTCACGGCCGATCCTAGATACCTTTTGGTCGTGGGTAGAAGAAACCTTACTATTGGTATTGTAAAATAGCAAAATGCTCAGATTCCCCGCAAAGGATCTGAACATTTTCAATACGAACTATTTCTTCTGTAATTTCAGCACGTCCTCAAGAGAAAGGCCTGAAAATCTGGAGATGTCTTCAGGAGAGAATCTTGGATCCTGAAGCATACGGTGTGCTGTCAGCATAGCTTGTTCCTGATGCCTTCGGCACGTGCATCATCGCACATTTCCTGAACAGCCTGACACATATTAACCCTCCCTTCTGTTTCTGTGAAACGTAAGTTAATACCTGTTATGGAGTCAATGACCCGGGCTGCTTTGAGCTCGAGTGAGCGGAAGCCGGGGGTCTGTGATGTAAGCTCCTGAAGCTTCCGTTTATCTTTGGAATATTTGATGAAGAGCATGACTTCTTTGAGATTGCTCTGGAGTTTGTCAAGTTCTTCATCCTTTATCTCGGCAGGTGAGAAGAGATTGATCCGGTAATCCGGGACCATGGAAAGAATTTCGGGGTCCTGGACAGAGAGCATTTCGTGGAGGCTCCTGGGAGCGTTCCAGGTGTCGGAACCGAAGTACACGACCGTGGTTATGACCGGGATGAGCCGGTCATCCTTGTAGAAGCCGGTGAGATATTCTCCGGATGTAGAAGGCCATTGCTTTGCTTCTCTGTGTGATCTGGCGGAATTTTCTACCTGCCCTGCGTATTCTAATGCATCGTAGACCATATTCTTAACCGGCATTGCAAAGTTCTGTTCCGATTGATTTTCAATCCCCAGGAGAAGATAGATTCTTGAATCATCGTGCATAACATTAAGAGATTTGAATTCGTCCCGGAATTTCTGGACAGGAACTTCTGAAGTGCCGAATCCGTAGGGGACAGCGAGAGCTGTGGTATCCAGTGGATGAAGAGTGTCAGGGTCTATGATGTTTTTTCCTTTGTACAGCATATGGTTGAACACATCCGCAAAAACGCGGTTGTTAGCCATGTAATCTTTGGTGATGGTATCCTTTGTACCTATAGGTTTCACCATCTTCGATCTGTTTATGTGATCAGAGTAGTTTATTATCTGATCCAGTTACAGGGTATCATACATTTTGGTGTTTGAGAAGCGGATATCTGATATTTTATCATTTTTGCAGCTTGCGGATATCTGTTTGACAACATTCTTATATAAGATTTACCGGGATTTTACAGTGGCTTCTTGCCAGCTACCCTTTTTCGGTGTTAAAATAACAGCATCAATGAAAGAACAGGGAGAATGAAATCAATGTACGATTATCTTATCGTAGGTGCCGGTCTTTACGGTGCGGTTTTTGCACAGGAGCGAAGCGTGCCGGGAAGTCAGTGCTTGTGATCGACAAGCGTCCGCATATTGCGGGAAATGTATATACAGAGAAGGTGGAAGGAATCAACGTGCATAAATACGGTGCACATATTTTCCATACCAATAATAAGAAAGTCTGGGATTATATCACCCGGTTTGCCATCTTCAATCGTTTTACCAACAGTCCGGTTGCCAATTATCACGGGGAGCTGTACAGTCTTCCGTTTAATATGTATACCTTTAACCGGATGTGGGGCGTGGTGACTCCGGAGGAGGCTGCGGCAAAGATCGAGGAGCAGCGGCAGGCTGCAGGGATCACGGAACCTTCGAATCTGGAGGAACAGGCTATCAGTCTTGTAGGTACGGATATTTATGAGAAGCTGATCAAGGGCTATACGGAGAAGCAGTGGGGACGTCCATGTACGGAGCTTCCTGCTTTTATCATCAAGAGGCTTCCGGTGCGTCTGACCTTTGACAATAACTATTTCAATGCGTTGTACCAGGGAATCCCGGTGGGTGGTTATACGAAGATGGTTGCCAATCTGCTGGACGGTATCGAGGTACGGCTGAATGAGGATTATCTGGAGAAAAAAGAGCAGTACGATGCAATGGCGGAGAAAGTGATCTACACAGGTGCCATCGACGCGTATTTTGACTATAAGCTGGGTACTCTGGAGTATCGTTCCGTGCGTTTTGAGAATGAGACACTGGATAAACCTAATTTCCAGGGAAATGCAGCAGTGAATTATACGGATGTGGAGACTCCATGGACCGTATCATCGAGCATAAATGGTTTGAGTTCGGAAAGGATGAGGAGGGTAATGATCTTCCGAAAACGGTGATCAGCCGGGAATACAGTTCCGAGTGGAAGCCTGGAGATGAGCCGTATTATCCGGTCAATGATGAGAAGAACGGAGCGCTTTACGGACAGTATAGGGAGCTTGCAGAGAAGGAACCGAAGGTGATATTCGGCGGCCGTCTTGGCGAATATAAATATTATGACATGGATGCGGTGATCGCTTCTGCGCTGGATATGTGTGAGCGGGAGCTTGCATAAAAAAGATACTGGATATAACTAATGATAAGATCCTCTTATATTTCGGAGCCAAGGCAAAAGAGAAATATAAGGGGATTTTATGCATAGAATGGCAGTGAGATTTTTTGAGGGAGGAAAGAGCAATGAAAAGGTGCAAAGGTGTGCTTCTGGCAGGAATGCTGGTGCTGAGTATGAGTGTTCCGGTGTATGCGGACAAGTCGGTTGTGGTGAAGGTGGAGGCTCCGGCGGATACCACAGATTATTATATGACTGTGGATTCCGGTGGAGTTGGTGTGGATATCTATCCGTCCACCGACGGAAAAGGTGAAAAGCTCAATGATAAGACGGTAAGGGATGGTACTGTCCTGCATATCGAAGGGGAGACAGAGAAGAATGGTGAGACCTGGGGATATACAGAGTATAATGGCAGATACGGTTATGTGCCGCTGGAGGAGCTGCGGCCCTCAAAGGATGCGGAGCTGGCGAAGGCCGGAATCGCAGGGAGCACGGAGAAAGAGACTTCTGCAGTGAATCAGGGAGACGCATCCGATACGCAGAATTCCGCAGCCGGCGAGACTCAGGGGAAAGCAGCAGGAACGGACAATACAGGCAGCTCTCAGGCTCAGAATGGCGAAGGACAGGGAACGTCTGCAGGGACGGACAAGTGACAGGCCAACTCTCAGGCTCAGAATGGCGAAGGACAGGGAGCGTCTGCAGGGACGGCCAGCACAGATGAATCTCAGGCTCAGAGAGGTGAGGTTCAGGGGCCACCTGCAGGGACGGCCAGCACAGGTAGTTCTCAGGCTCAGAGCGGCGAGGTCCAGGGACCGCCTGCAGCGGATGGAACAACAGAAGGTGGGAAATCTGCGGATGAAGCTGTCACTAAGCCGGTCAATGGCACAGCTGCGACATCCTTTAAAGAAGAAAATTCCTGGTATAAAAGTCCGTTTATCTGGATCGGGATCGCAACAGTACTTGCAGTAATCGGAATTCTGGGTTATCATTTGAAGAAACGTTAACAGATAAACCAGATCAATATAAGAAAAGTGGAGAATTTTGTGAAGAGACTACAGCTTGTCAGGAAGAAATTACTGCCGCTTCTTCTGTGTGTGGCAGTTGCGGGCAACCAGGTTCCGGTCATGGCAGCCGATGTGGAAGGCTTCAGTGATTCTGCGGAAGGCTTCAATGAAGAATGGTCTGAAGATACACAGACGCAGTCGGCGGAAGCAGAGGATACGACGGAGACCGTAGAAGGGAATACCACAGAGAACACCGGTATCCCTGATGAACAGACCGAGGATATTGCAGAGGCAGCCGACGGGGATACCGAGGATATAGCCTTGCAGAGCTCCGAGGAGGATACAGAAACTCCCGAAATATCAGAAGGATCGTCTTCAGATTCCCAGGAGGAGGCTACCTTTGGCGACGGTGAGGAGAGCTTCGGGGATGCCTCAGACAGTGGTGAGTCCGGCATCGAATATATCAAGGGCCGTCCGCTTACGGAGGAAGAGGAGCAGGAACAGCTGGCACCCTTTGATAATCTGACCTCTTATTCCACCGCCGTGGAGATCGGAAATGATGTGGATGAGGTACCGATGGGAAGAGCTGCGGCCTATCCGTCCTATTATAATGCAGCGGATCAGGGATATGTCACTTCCGTAAAGAATCAGGAGCTACGGTATGTGCTGGGCATTTGGAATGGCCTCTCTTCTGGAAACCTCGTTTCTGACCCAGGGCCTTGGGGCTTATGATCTGTCGGAAGAGCATCTGGCGTATTTTTTTGCAAACAGAAAGAATGACCCGCTTGGAAATACCTACGGGGATGTCAATAAGCATATGGGGACAGATGATAAAGGAAACGCAGATTATCATGAGGGCGGAATGATCTTCTGGCTTCCATGTTTCTGAGCACCTGGTCCGGAATGACAACAGAAGGGGATGTGCCTCTGGCAACAGATTCCACGCATACACAGAAAACCGGTGTGACTCCGGCGGCATCCAAGGCGTACAATGCAGCTGCTTATCTGAAAAATACCTATTTTTCCGATTATTCCGTAAATGCCATGAAGAAGCTTCTGGTTGCAAATAATTCAGTTACTGTGATGTATAATGCACAGAATGCCTATTACAATGCAAGTACAGCGGCCTATTCCTATCCTACCAGCACCAAGAACGTGAATCATGTAGTTACAGTGGTGGGTTGGGATGACAATTATTCTGCGAAGAATTTCCGGGCATCTTCCAAGGTAAAGGGAGACGGAGCCTGGATCGTTAAGAACAGCTGGGGTACAGGCTGGGGAAAATCCGGATATTTTTATATGTCTTATGAGGATAAGTCTGTCAGTGAGCTGGTTGCGGCTACGGCTGTCAATACACCGAAATATAGCAACAATTATTTTTATGACGGAACGTCAGGGCTTGGCTCCATCCGCATGTATGCGGGAGAACAGCTGTCCACGGTTTTTCGTGCCAGTGCAGGAAACGGAAAAGCGGAATCGCTTGGCGAGGTGACTCTTAGCTCCATGTCTGCCAATAATTCCTATACTGTGCAGGTATACACAAATCTGAAGGATGCCAGTGATCCTACCAGTGGAACACCGGCATATTCCACACCGGTTTCCTGCAGTCAGCCGATGGCTGGGGTTATGACCTTTCAGATCCCAGAGGTTCTGCTCAGCCAGAACAGTCTGTATTCTATTGTGGTGACAAATGCAGGAAGCACATATATAAAATACTGTGTGGAGGCAGAGGTCAGTTATGGCTGGTGCAGCTTTTCTCCGTCTATCGTATCCGGTCAGAGCTTTCTGCGATATAACGCGGAGGATACCTGGATGGATGCGGTTGAATTTAATCCATCGGTAACGCCGAGGATCAAGCGCATACCAGGACTCTGAGCAGTGCGGCCAGGATGCAGCTTTCTTCCTCTGAGATAAGTCTGTATTCCGGAGATCAGAAAACACTGAATGCTTCGGCTACCAGATCCGAGATGGATGCTTCCGGCATTGTCTGGGAAAGCTCAGATACCAGTGTGGCTGCTGTAAATGGAAGCGGCGTTGTTACTGCAAAAAATCCGGGAACAGCAACCATAACCTGCTACGGAAAAAATGCCAGGGGAATCCGAGCTACCTGTAAGGTTACGGTGAAGCTTCGTCAGACCACAGGTGTAAAACTGGTTTCCAAGGCATTTAACAGGATACGGATCTCCTGGAAAGCAGTTCCCGGCTGCAATCGTTATGCTATCTATCGCTGGGATGAAAGCGGAAATTCAAAAAAAATGGCAACCGTGACAGCAGATGTAGTGACCTGGCAGGATACTGCAGTGAAAACAGGAAGCACTTATACGTATCGGATCCGGGCTTCTTATGTATTTCCGGAAAGAAGACTGTTTATGGAGCCGCATCTTCGCCGTTATCAGCAAAAGCGGAGCTGGGAAAGGCCCGTGCAGTGGCTGAAGCTGTCAGCGGACCATGTAACAGGGTATCCTGGAAGAAGGTTTCCGGAGCCAGTGGCTATCATATCTACCGGAAGCTCCAGGGAAAAAGCTGGGTTCGGATCGGAACCGTGAACAACAAAGTATTATCCTGGCAGGATACGGAGATTGAAGGAATCACCTCCTACGCTTATGCTGTAAGGCCTTATAAGAATGTAGACGGGAAAAAAGTTTCGGAGGATATCAGGCAAGCAGCTATATCCTGTCCTATCCGGAACTTCAGAAGATATCCAGTGTCAGGAAGACCTCCAGGGGGCTGAAGATCTGCTGGAAAGCGCAGAAGAAAGCAGATTGCTATCAGATCTACCGTAAGACCGGAAAGGGGTCATGGAAAAAGATCAGTACAGTTTCCGGAGGCAGCAGCTCCTCCTTTGAGGATAAGACCGCAAAAAAGGGAACAACGTATTACTATGCGGTGCGTGCAGGGATAAAAACCTCCGGTGGAAAAGTACTCTGCGGAGGATACGCCGCAAAAGCAGCAAAGAGATAAAAATGTTAAAATATAAAACGCCCGGATCTGGCTTGAAACATTCCAGATCCGCGTTTTATGTTTTGGTTGAATATGTGTATTATATATGATTATATCAGGCAGTTCAAAAAAAAGATCAGTCGTTGTTGATCACAACGCCTTTCTGGAGCATGATGTTGGCATAAAGTGCTTTCTCACTTGTGGAGATGATGCAGTATGCAGTTTTTGCTTCGTCATAGAATGCGAAACGCTCGATGTTTCCGACGGCTTTTTCGCCACGCTCGTCATGCTTGGAAACGATTTCTTTATATGTATCCCAGATCGGTGTCTCCACATTATCGCCAGGCATTACTTCCATCAGGTTTACCGGATGCTCTACATAAGTATCCAGCGGGAAGAGCTTCAGGATGGCATCCAGGATTTCCGGAACGCCATGTCCGTCACAACGGATGGTGATGGCATTTTTTCCCATGGATTCTACAGGGAAGTTTCCGTCAGCGATAACAAGACGGTCACTGTGTCCCATCTCACATAAAACCTTCAGTAATTCTGGTGATAAGATTTCTGGAATTCCTTTTAACATAGTTTATATCCTCCTAAGATCATTGTGTACTTACAGCATTTCGGAAATTATAGCATCAGGCTCAGATGATCAGAACAGGATACATGGATTTCCGAAACTGTTATGACGCCGGTAGTATCAGACAGACCTGCCCGGCCACAGGCTTTAGAACTCTTATTAATTAATCTAACGGTATTTGGTCTCCTTTTCAAGGGAATATTTTCCTGTAAATGATGAAAATTTTATGGTTGACAGAAAACGTATGGAGCGCTATGATGAACTCAAACGGAAACGTTTCGGTTTCTGAACCAAATGAGAAAATAATACAAAACAAACACAATGATTATGATTCCAAGGAGGAGAAGATTATGCCACTGGTTACATCGAAGGAAATGCTGTTAAAGGCACAGAAGGGCGGATATGCAGTAGGAGCATTCAACGCAGAGAATATGGAGATGGTGAAGGCGATCATCCAGGCAGCTGAGGAGCTGAAAGCACCGGTTATGATCCAGACAACACCTTCTACTGTTAAATATGGTACGGTTGAGACTTACGCTGCGATCGTAGCAGCAGAGGCAGCCAAGCTTCCGTTCCGGTATGCCTTCATCTTGACCACGGCAGCAGCTTTGAACTTGCGATGCAGGCAATGCATGCAGGCTATACCTCTGTGATGATTGATGGTTCCAAGCTGGATTTTGAGGATAATATCAGAGAGACCAGGAGAGTTGCGGATGTGGCAGCAGCCCTGGATATCCCATGTGAGGCTGAGCTCGGTAAGGTCGGTGGTAAAGAGGATGATCTTGAGGCTGAGGCAGACACTAACACCGACCCGCAGGAGGCGAAGGAATTCGTGGAGCGTACAGGTGTTACTTCCCTGGCAGTTGCTATCGGAACCGCACATGGTTTCTATGTGGGAACACCGGTTCTTGACAAGGAACGCTTAAGCGAGATCCGCGAAGTCGTAGATATCCCCCTTGTTCTTCACGGGGCATCCGGACTCAGTGATGAGGATGTCAGCGACTGTGTAAAACGTGGTATCTGCAAGGTTAACTTTGCAACAGAGCTTCGTGCTGCATATTCCAGGGCAGTGAAGGAGACTTTTGCAGAGAATGAGAACACCATCGACCCGAAAGCCTACGGAAAGAAAGCGATCCAGGCAGTGAAGGAGTTGGTTGAGGCGCGTATGAAGGTTTGCGGCTGTGATGGAAAGGCAGAATGATCTTCTGTAAAAAAACAGAAACGGAGTGATCTGTATGGCAGCAACCATGAAAGATATTGCCAGGCGGACCGGACTTGGGCTCGCAACGATTTCTTCTTATTTTAACGGCGGAAACGTAAGAGAAAAAAACAGAATAAAGATCGAGGAGGCCATTCAGGAGCTGCATTATGAGGTCAATGAGGTGGCCAGAGGGCTTAAGACTAATGCTACCAAGACCATCGGCGTGGTGATCCCGGAGCTTAACAATACCTTTTGCGCAGAGATCATCACAGGAATGGAGGATGTCTTAAGGAGTCACGGATATGCGACTATTGTCTGTGACTGCCGTACCGATAAGAGACTGGAGCGGGATGCAGTGGAGTTTTTAAGCCGGAAGCGTGTGGACGGGATCATCAGCATGCCAGTGGATGCGGAAGGCAATCATCTGAAAAAATTCCAGAAAACCGGAAAGCCCATCGTACTCATTGACCGCAGGATCAGGGAGCTTTCCTGTGACAGTGTTCTTGTAGACAACGAGAAGGCGGCTGAGGACGCAATGAGAGTTTTTTTTCAGGCAGGACACCGTAAGATCGGGATCATTGGCGGACCGGAGGAAATTTCCACAGCTCAGGAACGTCTCCAGGGGTACCGCAATGCATACGAAAAAGAAAATATACCGGTACGGGAATCTCTGATCTATCACGGCGATTATACCATTCAGGGCGGTGTGCAGGGAATTGAGAAGCTTGTTGCGGACAATCCGGATATGACGGCCGTGTTTGTTACCAACTATGAGATGACCATGGGGGCGGTGATCGGGATGAATGAGCTGGGTCTTAAGATCCCGGAACAGCTGTCTATGATCGGTTTTGACAATCTGCAGTTTGCCAGAGCATGCAATCCCAAGCTTACCATTGTGGCACAACCTACACAGGGGATTGCCGGAGAAGTGGCGGGAATCATGCTGAAACGGCTGGAAGGGGCTGCGAGTGAAGAAACAGAACCGATCACGGAGAAGCTTGGCGCAGAGATCATCATGGGAAAATCCGTCCGTGTGCTGGACGAGAAGGAGAAGCTATAATGAAACCATATTTATTAGGTATTGATATCGGCACCAGTGCCTGTAAGGTTGCGGTTTTTGAAAAATCGGGAACGGTTGTGGCTGCGGCCAACGGCGATTATCCGGTTTACTATCCGAAGGAGGGCTGGGCAGAACAGAATCCGGAAGAATGGTGGAGTGCTGTCTGTCAGGCGGTAAAGAAGGCCATCCAAAAAGCGGGGATAGCACCTGAGGAGATCGCAGGCATCGGTATTGACGGCCAGAGCTGGTCAGCCATTGCCATGGATAAGGACGGAAATGTACTGACAAACACTCCGATCTGGATGGATACCAGAGCACAGTCTATCTGTGACAGATTGAATGAAGAGATCGGGGCAGAGCAGATTTTTGAAGTATCCGGTAATTCCCTTCAGCCGTCCTACACAACTGCAAAGATCCTCTGGTATAAAGAAAATCTCCCGGAGGTGTACCAAAGGATCCACAAGATCCTGCAGTCTAACAGCTACATTGCATATAAGCTGACGGGTGTGATGAGCCAGGATGTTTCCCAGGCTATGGCCTGCATTGCTTTGACATGAGAAAGGCAGCCTGGGATGAGGATATGTGCAGAAAGCTTGGGATTCCCATGGAATTTCTTCCTGAGATCTGTGCCTGTGATCATGTTGTGGGAACTGTTACAGAGAAGGCGGCGGAGGAATCCGGCCTTGCTGTGGGAACACCGGTTGTTGCCGGTGGTCTGGATGCGGCATGCGGAACACTGGGGGCTGGAGTGATCCATCCGGGTGAGACACAGGAGCAGGGAGGACAGGCCGGCGGAATGAGCATCTGCATGGATGAGTACAAGGCAGATCCAGACTGATCCTTGGCTATCACGTGGTTCCGGGACAGTGGCTCCTTCAGGGAGGAACCACCGGAGGTGGTGGTGTCATGCGCTGGTTTGAACGTGAGTTTGCAGATTATGAGCGCTCTGTAGCAGGGGAAAAAGGCTCTTCTCTGAACCAGCTCAATGAGATCGCGGAAAAGGTCGCACCAGGCAGTGACGGAGTGGTATTTCTTCCATATATGTCCGGTGAGCGTTCCCCGATCTGGAATCCTAATGCGAAGGGCGTATTCTACGGACTGGATTTTGCCAAGACCAAGGGACATATGGTACGTGCCTGTATGGAAGGCGTAGCACTTTCGCTGAAACACAACCTTGAGGTGGCAAAGGAAGCAGGAGCAGATGTGGAAGTTCTCCGTGCAATGGGAGGCTCTGCAAATTCTCTTCTCTGGACACAGATCAAATCCGATATCACAGGAAAACCCATCGTAGTGCCGTCCTCTGATACGGCAACAACACTTGGTGCAGCGATTCTGGCAGGTGTTGGTGTTGGAATGTATCAGGATTATGATGAGGCCATCCGTCTTACGGTAAAGGAAACAAGAAGACATGAACCGAACCCGGAAAACCGGGACGTTTATGAGAAAACCTATAAAACCTATTTAAATCTCTATAAATCTCTTGAACCTATGATGAGAAATGAGGAGGAAAAGTGATCATGAAAGCAGCAGTAGTAGTAGCAAATGAGGATGTTCAATATCAGGAAGTGGAAGAACCTCAGGTAACACCGGGCCATGTGAAGATCAAGGTAAGATATTCCGGGATCTGCGGATCTGATATCCCGCGTGTATTAAATCACGGCGTACATTTTTATCCCATCGTGCTTGGACATGAATTTTCTGGCGATGTGGTGGAAGTGGGAGAAGGCGTTACCAAGGTGAAGGTCGGCGACCGTGTATCCGGTGCACCACTTCTTCCCTGTATGAAATGTGACGACTGTCAGAAGGGTAATTTCTCTCTCTGCAAGCATTACAGCTTCATCGGTTCCAGAGAGCAGGGAGCAAACGCAGATTATGTAGTGGTTCCTGAGCAGAATGCAGTACCATTCGCAGACAATGTTCCATATGAGCAGGGAGCCATGTTTGAGCCTGCAACCGTAGCTATCCACGGTGTATTCCAGAACGATTACCACGGCGGTGAGTATGTGGCGATCCTTGGCGGCGGTACGGTTGGTATGTTCACCATGCAGTGGACAAAGATCTTCGGCTCCAAAAAGGTAGTGGTCTTTGATATCAGCGATGAGAGACTTGCTCTTGCAAAGCGTCTCGGCGCAGATGAGATCATCAACACAAAGGAAGAGGGATATATGGAAAAAGCCATGGCCATTACAGGTGGAAAGGGCTACGGCTTCGTATTTGAGACAGCCGGACAGGTTCCTACCATGCATATGGCATTTGAGCTTGCAGCAAACAAGGCACATGTATGCTTCATCGGTACTCCTCATGAAAACCTTACCTTTACACCGAAGGAGTGGGAGAACATGAACCGTAAGGAGTTCAAGCTTACCGGTTCCTGGATGTCCTACAGTGCCCCGTATCCGGGACGTGAGTGGGAGCTGACGGCGCATTATTTTGCAACTGGCCAGCTGAAGTTTGACCCGGGCTTCATCTATAAGAAAATCCCGATGAGCCAGGCACAGGAGGCATTCCAGCTGTTCAAGACACCGGGCCTTGTAAAAGGAAAGATCCTTCTTTCCAATGAGGAAGACTGATATGATCCTGACAGTAACCTTAAACGCTGCCATTGACAAGCGTTATGTAGTGGATGATTTTAAAGTGGGCGAAGTGAACCGAGTGCGTGAATGTACCTACGTTCCCGGCGGAAAGGGACTGAATGTTTCCAAGCCGGCGTCCATTTACGGTGCTGAAGTGGTTGCCACCGGCTTTGTAGGCGGCCACGCAGGCAATTATATAGAAGCTGCCCTGAAACCCTTTGGCATTAAGAGTGCTTTTTACCATGTGGATGCGGAGAGCCGCTCCTGTATCAACATCTGGGATGAGGTGAATCATGTACAGACCGAATTCCTGGAGCCGGGATTTACACTGACAGAGGCAGATTTTGAGGGCTTTGAGAAAAAATTCCGCCAGCTTGTAAAAGACGCTTCTGTTGTGGCGATGTCCGGCAGCGTGCCGAAGGGACTTGACGGAAGTGCTACCAGCGCCTTGTGAAGATTGTGAAAGACGCCGGAAAACCGGTGATCCTGGATACCAGCGGCAAGCTTCTGGAAGAGGGAATCAAGGCAGCACCGACACTGATCAAGCCTAACATTGATGAGATCCGTATGCTGACAGGCAAGCATTGTGACGATATCAACGATATCATTGAAGCAGCGAAAGCCATCCATGCCGGTGGTGTGGAGATCGTGGCGGTTTCGCTTGGAGCAGATGGTTCCCTGGCAGTCGGAGAGGAAGGGATTTTCCGTGCGGTGGTTCCGAAGATTGATGCGGTAAATACCGTAGGCTGCGGAGATCCATGATCGCAGGCTTTGCCCTTGGATTAAGTGAGGGACTTTCCCTAGAAGAGACTCTGCAAAGAGCCAGTGCGATCTCAGCGGCGGCAGCCATGCGCGAGGAAACGGGCTTCTTTGTGATGGAGGATATGGAGGCTCTTCTTCCGAAGATCGAGATCAGGCGTTTATAAGATAAGCTTATAATAAGAAAATTTTTATAAAAAAGGAGATGTAAAGATGGCAGAAGTTATCAATCCGGCAATTGTGCCGAAAGTGACACTTCCTTCCGGCGAGCAGGTTCCGTGTGTCGGAATGGGAACATTCGGTTCCGACCGTGTATCCGCAGAGGATGTATCTGCAGCTGTTGCAGCGCGATCCGCAGTGGCTACCGTATGTTTGACTGTGCCGCATGCTACGGAAATGAACATGAGATCGGCCAGGTATTTAAGGACGCTTTTGACGAAGGTGTTGTAGAGCGTAAGGATCTTTTTATCATGACAAAGGTATGGAATGACATGCACAGAAGAGTAGAGGAAGCCTGTGACAAGAGCATTAAGGATCTTCAGTGCGATTATGTGGATATGTATTTCATCCACTGGCCATTCCCGAACTATCATGCACCGGGATGTGATGTGGATTCCAGAAATCCGGATTCCAAACCCTTCAGTGTGGAGGAGTTTATGGATACATACCGTCAGTGTGAGGCGTTGGTAGAAAAAGGAAAGATCCGTTACATCGGTATTTCCAATATGACCATTCCGAAGCTTGAGGCAGTTCTTCCGCTTATGAAGATCAACCTGCAACCTGTGAGCTTGAGCTTCATGTAGCTTCCAGCAGCAGGAGCTTTATGATTATCTGGTAGAGCATAACATCCAGCCGGTAGGCTATATGCCAATCGGTTCTCCACGCAGACCGGAGAGAGATATCTGCCCGGAGGATGTTGCGGATCTGGAGGTTCCGGAGATGCAGGCGATCGCAAAGGCACATGGTGTTCATCCGGCTCTGATCGCTCTGAAGTGGGCACATCAGAGAGGAGAGATCTCCATTCCGTTCTCTGTGCACAACTATGCAAGCAACCTGAAATGTGTCACAGAGGATCCCCTTACAGAGAAAGAAATGGCAACCATCGCAACTCTGGAAAAAGGCAACCGTCTTGTAAAAGGACAGGTATTTCTGTGGCATGGTGCAAATGACTGGCATGACCTCTGGGATGAGGATGGCGTTATCGTAAAATAATAAAAATATGCAGGAAAATCCCCGTATCCCATATGTTGGATGCGGGATTTCTTTGTATTTAATTTGGACTAAGAACTCCGTTGTAAATTTTAACCAAACATGTTAACATATAAAAAGAATTAATAGTTATTGTTTACAGAAAGGACAGTAATCTTACCAATGAAAATGACAGAGACGGGGGAAGGATCTGTCAGGGGGATGTGCAATAAAAACAACAGAAACTGATCAGAGGGGGACAACAGAAATTATGTATCGTATTTTACTGGTAGATGATGAGATACTTGTTCGAGATGCGATCCGGGAGAATATTGACTGGAAAGCAATGGACTGTGAGCTGGTAGGAGACTGTGATAACGGGAAAGCAGCAGCGGAATTTGTACAGAACCATCCGGTGGATATCGTGCTTACAGATATCCTTATGCCATATATGGATGGTATGGAACTGAGCCGTTTTCTCCATGATAATTATCCGGACATCGTGATCGTGATCTTCAGCGGATTTGGAGAATTCGAGTATGCCAAGAAGGCAATCCAGTATGGTGTCAGTGAATATATGCTGAAGCCGGTGACAGCCATGGAACTCAGAAATGTTATCGGAAAAATGAAGGAGAAGGTGGACCAGCAAAGAAAAGAAAAAGGGAAGCTGGAACGTCTGACACAGACTTCCGAGAATTATCAGAAAAACGCCATTGTGATCCGTTCCAGAGCGCTGCAGGGCTTTGTGGATAATATCAAGACACGGCAGGAAAGTCTGGAAGAGCTTGCAGCACTGGGAATCGATCTTGAGGCAGCATGCTATCGTGTGGCTGTTTTTGATCTGGATCTGTATTCGGACGCAGTCAGCTTACTGCGGAGAAACGCCAGGAGAGTGCACTGATGTCTTTTGTCCTTTTTAATATCAGCGATGAGATCATCAGCAAAGAAAAAGCAGGAGTGGCATATCAGGCCGGAAATAACAAGGTCGGTGCTCTTTTCATGGGAAACCGTACCAGAGAGTTTGAACACAAGATCATGGAGATCTGCAGGACGATCCAGGATAAGCTGAAGGAACTGATGTCGCTGGATATTTCTATCGGTGTGGGAAGCTGGGCCAGAACTCAGCAGGAGCTTCGTGTATCCCATGAACTTGCAGAGAAAGCTATTGAATATCGTTATCTTCTTGGCGGAAGCCTTCTTATTGATATGGAAGAACAGCCGGAGGAAAAAAATCTTTCCATTAAAGCTTATGTAGAGAAGCTGCCAGCTGCTCTGAAAGCGGGTAAAAAGGAAAACGCAGAGCATATTCTGGAACAGATCTCTTCTGAGATCAAGGAAGCGCGGGTGGATAAGAGTCGTGCCTGCGTGTATCTTCAGCAGATCATCCGTGCAGCAGATGAAACCTGTGAGGATATGGTTCCGGACAACAGGCTTTTTTCCAAAAGAGAAGCACTTCTGCAGCAGGTTACGGAGCAGAATTCTTTTGACAGTGCTGTTGAACTGGTCAGGAATCATATCGGAGAGATTTTCCAGACACTTTCCGATGCAAACAGCTCCAGCGGACAGCGTCAGGCCAGACTTGCCCTGGATTATATCCAGAAGAATTATATGGATCCGGATTTAAGCCTGAACAGTATCTGTTCCTATCTGAATATCAGTACAAGCTATTTCAGTACGATCTTTAAGGATCTTACGGGAGAGACTTTTACAGAGGTTCTGATCCGTACCCGTATGGAGAAGGCGAAGGAACTTCTGGAGAATACAACTATGAAGAATTATGAAATTGCCGAGAAAGTCGGATTTGCAGATCCCCATTATTTTGGGATCTCCTTCAAAAAAATGACCGGCTGCACACCAACAGAATATGCAAGGGAGAAACGTAAATGAGAGATATCCGGTTTGCGGCAAAGATCATAGGAAAATTTAAGAGTATCCAGAGTGCGATCTTTGCGGTAGTGACGGTGCTGCTTTTAAGTGCGGTGCTGGTCATAACAGGTGTTTCCATGAGATATACCCGCAATTCTATTTTTGAAAATTCTGCTGTCTACACCCAGAATATCGTGCAGCAGATGAATCAGAATATTGATTCCTATATTGATTACATGGAAAATATAGCCTATATGATCTCCAGTAACGAGGATGTACAGCAATATCTTTTTGGTGAAAATGTGGACAATGGAACAAGAGAGCGTCTGATCAATCAGTTCAAGACTATTCTGGATGGACGAAGTGATATCCGAAATCTTGGGATCATTGGAAGTAATGGACGGAAGCTGATCAACGACGGCAAACAGTCTGTGAATCCGGATCTGAAGCTTTCCACCCAGGAGTGGTATCTGGAAGCTTTACAGAAGCCGGAAGGCCCGCTTCTTACATCTTCTCATGTACAGCACATCATCAGCGGAGAGCGTCCGTGGGTGATCACTTTAAGCAGGGGGATCCGTAATTTTTCCAACAGTGGTGAGAAAGAGGGAGTCTTTTTTATTGATCTGAATTACAGTGCCATCAGTGAACTTTGTGATCAGAATACGATCGGGAAAAAGGGATACGCATTCATTCTGGATGAAAGCGGAAATATTGTATACCATCCCCAACAGCAGCAGCTTTATAATGAATTGCAGACTGAGAATATCGACCTGATCGTGAAATCAAAAGAAGATACGGTGCGTACCGAAAAGGGAAATAGAGGAAAGCTGTATTCCATTTCCAGATCAAATAAAACCGGATGGACCGTTGTGGGCTGTATGAGCGTCAGCGAGCTTCTGCGCAAAAGCAATCAGGCACAGAGTATTTATGTGCTTATTTCCGCACTTCTGATGATCGTGGCACTGCTTTTTTCCAGATTTCTGGCAAAGAGTCTTACATATCCTCTTCAGCGTCTCAGAGATTCCATGTCCAGAGTGCAGGAAGGGCATTTTGACGGAGCAGATGTGGAGATCGATTCAGAGAATGAGATCGGAAGCCTGACGAAATCTTTCAATGTGATGACACATAGGATACAGGATCTTATGGAGCAGAACGTGAAGGAACAGGAAGCAAAGAGAAAAAGTGAGCTTAAGGCCCTTCAGTCCCAGATCAATCCTCATTTTCTCTACAATACCCTGGATTCGATCATCTGGATGGCAGAGGGCAGAAAGTACGAAGAGGTTGTTCTGATGACAGCATCCCTGGCGCGTCTTCTTCGTCAGAGCATCAGTAATGAAGATGAAGTGGTTCCTCTTGCAAGGGAAGTGGAGTATGCCAAGGGTTATCTTACGATCCAGAAGATGCGTTACAAGGACAAGCTGGAATTCGAGATCGATGTAGAACCTTCTATATTAAATATCCCTCTGATCAAGCTGGTTCTCCAGCCGATCATTGAAAATGCCATCTATCATGGACTGAAATATAAAGAGAGTAAGGGACTTTTGCAGGTAAAAGGCTTTATGAAGGACGGAAATGCAGTTCTTCAGGTGATCGACAACGGTGTAGGTATGGATGAGGAAACATTGTCACATATTTATGATAAGCATAAGGTGAATTATCATTCCAATGGTGTGGGTGTTTACAATGTACAGAAACGTCTGAAGCTTTATTATGGAGAAAATTACGGGATCACCTATGAAAGTGAAAAAGGTGTCGGAACCACTGCCACGATCACCATTCCGGGAATACAGGAGGAATCAATATGAAAAAACATAGAAAACTCCTGACTTTAGGAGTGGTCATCTGCCTTGTGGCGGGGCTTGTAGCCGGAATAGTCTATTATAAACAGGTAGAAGAAGAGAGAAAACTATCGCTGATCTATATTCCGAAGGTTGTGGACGGTACCAACGATTTCTGGACATCACTGATCCAGGGGGCGGAGATGGCTGCAAAGGAATATAATGCAGATATCCGCGTATGGGCACCTGAGGAAGAGAATGATGTGGCTGGGCAGAACAAGCTGATCGAAAGGGCAATAGAAGAAAAACCGGACGCGATCCTGATCTCGCCGTCCAGCTTCACTGAATCCGACCAGCTTTTGAAGAAGGCAAAGGAACAGGGAATACATATCGCATTTATTGATTCCTACACACAGGAAGAGGTCCAGGATCTTACCGTTGCGACCGATAATCTGGAAGCGGGACAGATCCTTGGCAGGTTTGCGAAGGATCTTGTGGGAACGGATGATCAGATTGCGATCGTTTCACATGTAAAGGGTGTATCTACGGCAGTTGAAAGAGAAAAAGGTTTCCGGACAGGACTTGGCAGTCTGAAGGATAATATCGTAGATGTGGTATACTGTGATTCTCAGTATGACAAGTCCTATGAGCTTACAAAAGAGCTGATGAAAAAATATCCGGATCTCAAGATGATCGCGGGAATGAATGAATATTCCTCTGTAGGTGCTGCAAGAGCAGTAAAGGCAGCAAAAGCAGAGAATCGGATCAGGGTGGTGGGAGTAGACAGCTCACAGGAGCCGTCCAGCTGATGGAACACGGAATCTTCCAGGGAATCGTTGTACAGAAGGCATTTAAAATGGGGTATGTGGGTGTTCGGGAAACTGTTAAGATGCTGCGTGGAGAAGACTATAAGAAGAATATTAATTCCGGGTGCCAGCTGGTGACTCCTGACAATATGTATACCAGTGAGATCGAAAAACTGCTTTTCCCGTTTAATACGTTAAAAACATATGGTGATCTTACACCGTAAATAGTCATAAATGCACAAAGAAAAGGGTTAAATATTTACCATACAGTAAATATTTAACCTTTTTTTGAAAGATATTCTATTACAATTATTGATTTTTGACGGTATTATAATAACCAAGAAAACACAAGATACGTGCAAAACGTGAGGAGGGTAAAAATTGGAAAACTTAAAACAAAATCCAATCGTTAAGAAGCTCGGATTGAACAGAATACTTCTTGTCTGTGTTCTGATTCTTATGTTCCTGGTTTTTAAAGTAGTTCTTGGAAACAAGTTTCCGGCTGTTGATAGTATCAAGTCTACTTTGAACTATGTGTACTTCCTGGGCTTCTTGTCACTTGGCGTTACATTCGTAATCGCTACAGGAGGAATTGATTTCTCCATCGGACCTGTAATGTTCTGCTGTGCACTGGTATCCGGTTACTGCATGACATCTTACAAGGTTCCCTGTGCAGTTGCCATGATCCTTTGCATTCTGATCGGTCTCTGCTTTGGTATTTTCAATGGCTGGATGGTTTCTTACATGTCAGTGCCACCATTCATTATTTCCATGGCATCCATGAACATTGCAAAAGGTATTGCTTCTGTATTCACAAAAACACAGTCTGTAAGCTGGCCGGCAGCCAGCGATGCAAACGGCTGGTTCCGTAATATCGTTTCTGTAAACGGCTTCCCTGTAGGAATCATTATCTTCCTGGGAATGGCAGTTATCTGCGGTATCGTTCTTTACAACACAAAACCGGGACGTTACATCCTCTGCCTTGGTTCCAACAAAGAGGCTGTCCGCCTTTCCGGTGTTAACACAAAGAAATGGGAAATGCTTGCTTATGTGATCTGCGGATTCCTGGTAGGTATTGGAGCACTCTTCTTTGTAGCTACATACACAACTGTTCAGCCTGGTTATGGCGATCAGTACAACAATGAGGCTATTGCAGGCTGCGTTATGGGTGGTACATCCATGGTTGGTGGACTTGCTTCCATCGGCGGTACTGTAATCGGCGTATTTATCATCTCTCTTCTTCAGCAGGGCATCATGCATTTGGCCTTGGTAAAGGACAGCAGATGATCATCACAGGTATCATCGTTATCGTTGCAGTTTATATCGACGTTCTGCAAGACGCAGAAAGAACTGATCTTAGAGGGAGGATGCGACAATGGGTGAAGTTATTTTAACTATGAAGGACATTGATAAGTCCTTTCCTGGAGTTCATGCTCTGGATCACGTTAATTTCGAAGTAAAACGCGGCGAAGTACATGCACTTATGGGAGAAAACGGTGCCGGTAAATCAACACTGATGAAGGTTCTTACCGGTATTTATCAGAAGGATTCAGGTTCCATCGTTTACAAAGGACAGGAAACAGAATTCCACAATACACGTGAGGCACAGGATGCCGGCGTTGTAATCGTACATCAGGAGCTGAACATGGTAGGTGATCTTACCGTTGCTCAGAACATCTTCATCGGACGTGAACCGAAAAAAGGTTTCCGCATTGATGACAAAAAGATGATCGAGGATTCAAAGAAGCTTTTCCAGGATTTGAACATTGAGATCAATCCGAAGGAAAAGATGAAAAACCTGACAGTCGGAAAACAGCAGATGTGTGAGATCGCAAAAGCAATCTCTCATAAAGCTGAGGTCATCATCTTCGATGAGCCTTCCGCAGCACTTACCGAGAAAGAGATCGCGGATCTGTTCGAGATCATCCGTGACCTTCGTAAGAAAAATCTTGGTATCGTGTATATCTCACACCGTATGGATGAGATTAAAACCATCACAGACCGTGTAACAGTCATGCGAGATGGTGGTTACGTAGGAACCCTCATCACAAAAGACAGTACAAAAGAAGATATCATCAACATGATGGTTGGTCGTGTTATTTATGAGGATCCGAAGCAGGAGAGTGCGGTTCCGGCAGATGCACCGGTAGTTCTTAAGGTTGAACATCTGAACGCAGGAAAGATGGTTCAAGATGTAAGCTTTGAACTGAAGAAAGGTGAGATCCTTGGTTTCTCAGGACTGATGGGCGCAGGACGTACCGAGACAGCCAGAGCACTGTTCGGAGCAGATCCGAAGCAGAGTGGTAAGATCTCCATTATGGGTAAAGACGGTCAGCTTCATGAGGTGACCATCAACAGCCCGCAGGATGCTGTTAAATGTGGTATCGGTTATCTGTCAGAGGACAGAAGAAGATACGGCTGTGTTGTACAGAAATCTGTAACAGAGAATACAACACTGGCAACAATGGAAGAGTTTACCAATGGTATCTTTATCAACAAAGCAAAAGAGAAAAAAGTTGCTGAGAAATATGTAAACGAACTTGCAACTAAGACACCTACTACAGACCAGCTGGTAGTTAACCTTTCCGGTGGTAACCAGCAGAAGGTAGTTATCGCAAAATGGCTGACACGAGACAGTGACATCCTTATTTTCGATGAGCCTACCAGAGGTATCGATGTTGGTGCTAAGAACGAAATCTACAAATTAATGAACAGACTGGCAGCAGAAGGAAAATCCATTATCATGATTTCTTCTGAGATGACGGAAGTTCTCCGAATGAGTGACCGTATCATCATCATGTGTGAGGGTAAAGTTACCGGATGTATTGATATCTCCGAGGCAACCCAGGAAAACATCATGGACAAGGCCACACGGAATATCGATTAAGGAGGAAAGTCATGACTAAGAAGAAAAAAAGTATTTTAAGTGATCAGAGATTTATTGTTTTGCTCGTTATCATTGTCCTGTGTGCAATATTCTCAGGCTTGAGTAAAGAATTCAGACAGTACACCACGATCCTGAGTATGCTGGATTTCTCATATTACGATCTTCTTATGGCGATCGGAGTTACATTCCCGCTTATCACTGGTGGTGTTGACCTGTCAATCGGAACTGGTATGGTAGCTTACGCACTGATCGCAGGAACACTGATCAGAAACAACAACTGCCCGGTAGCACTTGCTATGATCATCTGTATCGTACTTGGTATCGCAGTTGGTGCATTAAACGGTGTACTTATTGGTGTTATGAACCTGCCGCCATTCCTTGCAACGCTTTGTACATGTATGATTACCCGTGGTGCCGGATCTCTTTGCAGTGCAACACCTTGGCCGGGACTTACACAGCCGTGGATGGTTCCACAGCATCTTCAAGGTAACCGTTGGTACAGGAAGAAGTGCTTCACGTTATCCGCTCGGTTTCCTGTGGATGATCATTCTGGTTCTTCTTATGGAGTACATCCTGAACCACACCAAATTCGGTCGTTACACAATTGCAATCGGTTCCAACAAAGAGGCAGCAGCCCTTTCTGGAATCAATACAAAGTTCTATCACGTAATGGTATACGTTGTCTGCGGTCTGTTTACAGGTCTTGCAGCAATCGCATACGCAGCAGTAACACCTACTGTACAGCCTGGTACTGGTGCCGGACTTGAGATGGATGCTATCGGTGGTGTATTCGTTGGTGGTGTAGCAGCTACCGGTGGATATGGTTCCGTGATCGGTACATTCGTTGGTATCTTCGTCATCATGCTTCTGAAAACAGGTCTTCCATATATCGGCCTGCAGGCAAACTGGCAGCAGATCATCACTGGTATCGTTCTGATCGTAGCCGTTCTGATCGATATCCTGAAAGAGAAAAAAGCAGCACACTGATATTAAGAAGTGTGTATAATAAGTAAGGGTGCTGTTTACAGAGAAATGTGAACAGCACCCGATAATCAAAGATGTGAAACGCCAAGGGGTAGCAACGGCGTATGAACATAAAAAACTATATAATATATTTTAAGGAGGAAATATTATATGAAAGCAAAAAAGGTTATGGCATTAATGCTCTGTGCAGCAATGGTAACAAGCATGAGTGCAACTGCAGCTTTTGCAGCTGAGGAGAAAGAAGATGCAGCAACAGAGAAATCTGCAGATTCCACAGCAGCTGAGGATCCTACTGCACAGTTCGACGGACTGAAAGCAAACGAAGCTTATGTGTTCCCGATGATGGTTAAATCTTTCCAGTCCACATACTGGGATGCAGCTCAGGAAGGTATGAAGAAAGCATCTAAGGAGCTGGGCGTTGATTATAAACCACAGGGACCGAACAGTGAGTCCGATATCGCTGACCAGGTTAACATGATCAACACAGCTATCGCTTCCAATCCTGTTGGATTAGGACTTGCAGCTTGTGATACATCTTCCGTTACAGATGCACTTAAGACATGTGCAGAAAAAGGAATCCCGGTTGTAACATTCGATACAGGTATCGCTGATGCTCCAGAGGGATCTGTAGTATGCGAGGTTTGTACAGACAACGCACAGGCTGGTGCAGTAGCAGCTGAGAATATGTACAACAGCATTAAAGACGTTGTTAAAGATGCTGACGGACAGGTTGTAATCGGTGAGGTTAACCAGGATGCAACAGCTCAGAATATCCAGCAGCGTGGTACAGGATTCATCAACAAGATGATCGAGCTTCTTCAGGCTGATGGAAAGACAGTTGCAGTAAGCGGCAACGAGTTCTATGTAAACGCAGCAGAGGGTGCTGACGCAGACGCTAAAGACGCTGACGTTGTTATCCAGGTAGCTGTTCCGGCACAGACAACTGTAGAGCTCTGCTCCACAGAGGCACAGGCAATCCTTTCCCAGGAGAACTGTATTGCAATCTTCGGTTCCAACCAGGTTTCCGCAGAGGGTGTTCTTGCAGCAAATGCTAACCTTAACGTTCTTGGTTCTGACCCGGCAAACGGTGATGTAGTTGGTGTTGGTTTCGATGCTGGTTCTATCATCAAAGCAGCTGTTAAAGATGGCACACTCGTTGGTGCTGTTACACAGTCTCCTCTTATGATGGGATACTATGCAATCTACGCTCTGACAGCAGCAGCAAACGGCCAGAAGCTTGAGGATGTTCCTACAGAGGGTTACTGGTATGATGCAACAAATATGGAAGACGAGAATATCGCTCCTAACCTTTATGACTAATCAAATCATATAATTGATAAGATCGTGAAGTTATAATGAACGCGGATTGCGTTCACGGACGTATGAAATAAGAGATCCGCTGGCTGATTCAGTCAGCGGATTTTTTAAACAAATAATGTAGTAGTTCATAAATAATCGCTGTATTATTGGCAAATAAAGACACTTTTTTTGACAAAAGAGGTTCTTATCACCGGAAGGATCCTGATGTATGATAAATACAACATCAGATATGAAAGTGATCAGAAGCTTACATATTGAGGAGGATTTAAAAATGGCAACATATTATTTAGCAGTAGATATCGGAGCATCCAGTGGACGTCACATTCTGGGACATATGGAAAACGGAAAAATGATCCTGGAAGAAATCTATCGTTTTGAGAACGGCATGGTTAAGAAGGATGGAGAGCTCTGCTGGGAGTTTGACCGCCTTTTCAACGAGATCGTAAATGGTCTTAAGAAATGTAAAGAGATCGGCAAGATCCCGGTAAGCATGGGTGTTGATACCTGGGGTGTTGACTTCGTGCTTCTAGACAAGGATGACAAGGTTCTTGGCAACACGGTAGGCTACCGTGATCATCGTACAGAGGGAATGGACGAGGAAGTTTATAAGACAATTTCCCTGAAGGATCTGTATGCAAGAACCGGTATCCAGAAAGCGATCTATAATACAGTATATCAGCTGATGGCAGTGAAGAAGAAACATCCTGAGTATCTGGAGCAGGCTGAGACACTTCTTCATGTACCGGACTACTTCCATTTTCTTCTTACAGGCGAAAAAACTTGCGAGTACACAGAGGCAACCACAGGACAGCTTGTATGCCCGACAACCAAGGACTGGATTATGAGCTGATCGATATGCTGGGATATCCAAGAAAGATATTCCAGAAGCTGATCATGCCTAGCACAAGCATCGGACATTTAACAGACGCAGTGAAGGAAGCAGTTGGCTTTGATCTTGAGGTTGTAGCACCGGCTACACATGATACAGGGTCTGCAGTTCTGGCTGTGCCTGCAAATGATGACGATTTCATTTATATCAGTTCCGGAACATGGTCTCTGATGGGAATCGAGAGAAAAGAAGCAGACTGCTCTGAGAAGAGCTGTGAGATGAACTTCACAAACGAGGGTGGATATGCAGGACGTTTCCGTTATCTGAAGAACATCATGGGTCTCTGGATGATCCAGTCTGTACGTCATGAGTTTGATGATGCGTACAGCTTTGCACAGATCTGCGAGATGGCTGAGGAGGCAAAAGACTTCCCGTCAAGAGTAAACGCAAACGATGAGTGCTTCCTTTCTCCTGAGAACATGACAAAAGAGGTTCAGGACTACTGCCGCAGAACAGGACAGCAGGTTCCGGAAACTCTTGGCGAGATTGCAACCGTTATCTATACAAGCCTTGCAGATTGCTACGCTAAGATCGCAAAAGAAATTGAGGAGATGACAGGAAGAACCTACAGCCGTATCCATATCGTAGGCGGTGGTTCCAATGCAGGATACTTAAATGAGCTGACTGCAAAAGCTACAAAGAAAGAAATCCATGCAGGCCCTGGTGAGGCTACTGCAATCGGTAATATCACAGCACAGATGCTGAAGGCCGAGGAGTTTAAAACGATCGAGGAGGCTCGTACAACCATCCATGAGTCCTTCGGTATCAAAGTATACAAAGCATAAATAAAAATAACTGGAGGTTTTATTATGTTAGTTAACACAAAGGCAAAAGTTGGTGTATTTTCAATTGCTTTAGGCGCATATCTTCCGCAGTTCCCGTCACTGGTGCCGGAATTTGAGGCACAGTACGACGCATTCAAGAAAACGATCCCGGATACAGTAGAGATCGTTGACGGCGGAATGGTGACAACAAAAGAGCAGGCAATGGTGGCAGGAGATAAGTTCCGTGCAGCAGATGTTGACCTTGTATTTCTTCAGATGCTGACATACGCAACATCCTACAACATGCTTCCGGCGATCCGTGATCTGGATGTTCCGGTTGTTCTTGTAAACGTTCAGAAGATCAAAGCGCTGGATTATGAGCACACTGACATTGCCTCCTGGCTGGGTGAAGGCTATGCATGCGGTGCTGTAGGCGAGGCAGTTGCTGACCTTGAGAGAGCAGGCAAGAGACATGCGGTTATCACAGGCGTTGTAGAAGGCGGAGATCCTGCAGTTCAGGCTGAGATCGAAGACTGGTGCAAGGCTGCTCAGGTAAGAAGAAGATTCCGTGAGACTAACATTGCGCAGATCGGAAGACCATATCCGGGTATGATGGATCTGTATATTGATGAGACAAACCTCTATAACAGAATGTTCCTCTACACAAAACAGTTCGACTGGGAGAAGATGTGGGCGATCGCTGATGATATTACAGATGAGGAGGCAATCCGGGCAAAAGCACAGGATATCCTTGATACATTCGATATTGAGGGCGGCGGCACCATTGAGAAAGTATGGGATATGGCAAAATATGTAGTTGCTTTTGAGGAGTGGGTAAAAGACGAGCATCTTGGAATGATCGCTTCCCATTACGACGGATTTGCACAGGGTAAAGCAGGAGTCCTTGACAGTATGCTGATCCCGGCTTTCTCCATGCTGATCAAACAGGGTACTGCATGTGCGGTAGAGGGTGACATGAAGGTTGCCATGGCAATGAGTATCTTAAAGACAATTTCCGGTACAGGCCAGCTTTCTGAGATGTACTCCATCGATTTCAACGATGACATCTGCATCATCGGACATTCCGGAAGCGGTGACGCTGACATCTCCGACAAGAAACCAACCATGAAAATCGTGCCGGTATTCCACGGCAAAACAGGCGGCGGATACCTGACACAGTTCTATCCATACACAGGCCCTGTAACCTACCTTGCAATCACTCAGGATAAAGACGGAAACTTCAAATTCGTTGTAGCTGAGGGCGTAAACGAGGAGGGACCGATCCTTTCCTTCGGTGATACAAACATGAGAACACGCTTCACATGCGGAGCAAGAGAGTTCGTTAACCGCTGGAGCGAGGCTGGCCCGACACATCATATGGCAGCTGCTACAGGAAGACACATCGATACGATCCTGAAGGTTGCAAAAATCTTTAACGTACCGGTAGATATCGTGACAAGATAAATTCTTTCTTATGTATTCAACCTAAAACATATTCAAAAAAGGAGACTGCGCGGAGCGGTCTCCTTTTTCAGTGGGAAAAATAAGATAAAAAAGATCTGCCGGAAATGCAGCAGGCAGATTCGGCAGATTTTGGTTTTGCAGTTATTTTTTATGCATAAGTGTGTGCTCCCTGGAAAGCTCATCGTGCAGCTGGATGGAAGACCAGTGCTGAGTTACCGGTGTGAGCATGGCCTTCAGTGCAACAGGCGGGATCTGGTTTTCACGGAAAAAAGCAAGAAAATCATCCATCTGTGCACTGGAAAAATCCTTCAGCACGATCATCTCATCACTGAAATTGCTTCCCAGATTAAACTGGGATGAGGGATGAAATCCCGGAATCTCAAAAAGATATCCCAGCGGATGAAGAAATTCCGGCGCAGTGACGATCCGTGTCTTAACCTTCTGACGGTTCAGATAGCGGCGGATCTGGCGAAGTCGTTCTGGGTCGTTAAAATTATATAAAAGAGCTTCTGGCTGTGTATTCATATAGTGTCATACCTCATTTCTGAATAAAGATTTTTGTGGAACATAAGTTACTTTTCGCGATGTGCAGGGAAGCGGATCTCAACCTCTGTCCCCTCTCCAGGCTTGCTGGAATAAGTGAGTCCGTAATTATTTCCATAGAGAATTTGGAGTCTCCGGTGGGTATTATAAACTGCGATATTTGTGCCGCCGGACTGGCTTTTTCCCTTTCCGGAAAGGATAGTTGACAGGATTTCCGGCGAAATCCCAACACCGTCATCGGAAATCAGAAGAACAATATCCTCATTTTCCATCCATCCGGTAATAACAATAGTTCCGGATTTTGATTCTTTTTCCAGGATCCCGTGAAGAATGGAATTTTCCACAACAGGCTGAAGAGTCAGCTTCGGGATCTGGTATTCTGAAAGCTCATCCGGGATATCCGTGATCAGCTCAATGCTGTCGTGGTAGCGCATATTCTGAAGCTGCACGTAGATGGTTACATGCTCCAGCTCCCTTGCAATGGTAGAGATTCCTTTTTTGCGGCTCAGAGTCAGCTTATAAAAACGGGAAAGACTTTGCACTGCGTGACTGATCTCATCGGTCTGTCCCTGCAGTGCATCCAGTTGATCATATCCATGGTATTATAAAGAAAATGCGGATTGATCTGTGCCTGGAGGGAATTGAATTCTGCAATCCGGAGATCTTCTGCAGCCTTAGCCTGCTTCTCCATCAGTTCCTCCATTTTTCGAGTCATATAGTTGTAGGTATCGATAAGATTACCGATCTCATCATGTGCCTGTGGACTTTCCATAGGAGTAGGCGGGCCGTGGCGGACGGTCTGCATCTGCCGGATCACAGAAGAAAGTCTTCCGGTAATGGAATGAGCCAGTACATTGGCAAAAATCAGAGCCAGAACCAGAAAAACTGCATAGATCAGTACGATCTGGACCATCAGTCGGTTGCTCGCATGGATCAGCGGCGGGGAAGGAAGGACCGTCACCATAAACCAGTCCGTATTGGAAATGCTGTAAAAACCGGCATAAACCTTTGTGTCCAGAATGTTCCGCTCAATGAAGTTATTGGAAGACATAAAGGAAGCCTTGATGGTGTCGTAATCCAGTTGGTAGATTCCGGATAATGACAGATCTGAGGTAGCAACAATGGCATCACGTTCGTTTACAATATATGAAACACTTCCTTCCAGAGATAGATTGTCGGAAAGAATGGAAGTAAGCTTGTCATCGGAATAATACACTGCCAGATAAGCCTTATAGGCAGTGGAGTGATAATAAAGGCTTAAAGGGCAGATATATGCCATATCACCATAATTCTTTTTTTCCCTGGGACCAAGATAGAAGGAAGGACAGAACATTTCCTGGGTGTTCCGGTTTCCCTGAAAGATACCGTACCAGTAGGTACCTTTCGCCTGACTTAAGGGAGCAAGGATATTCTTAGTGTTGGGATAAGTATCCAGTGTCTTCAGATCATCAGGAAAATCCACATAGATCTGTACATCGGTAACAATGGAATCTGTGGTCAGACGCTGAACGGCATTTTTAAAATCAGTGGCATGGTTAGATGTTGCAAGCTGTTCTGCTGAATCGCTGACCGGCATATAAAAAAAGTTCCTGAAAAAAATTCTGTCCTGTAATATTCCGGGTAGTAGCGAGGATCGTATCCATAGTCCGTTCGATCAGAGGTGCAGTTTTTGCGGAGGCGTCCTGTTCCTGCCGGATGGTATTGGAAACCACCATGCTATAAAGTCGTCCATAAAAAAGAAAGGCGGTAAGACAGGCAGGAATTACCACAATGCTGATCAGGCAATGGTGAATTTTGTCTGCAGGTTTAAATTCAGGTAGCCGTTTTTGAAACGGCGCCAGAGGGCCCTCATGACATTTTCTCCCGGTATTCAGACGGGGAAAAGCCGGAGTATTTTTTGAAGCTTTTTCCGAAGTAATTGCCATCCGTATAGCCTACCTTGGAAGAAATCTCGGAAATCTTGTATTTGGGATCGGAAAGCAGCTGCTTGGCCTTTTCCATTCGGTATTCTGTCAGATATTGATTGAGAGTCTGTCCGGTCTCACTTTTGAAAAAAGTGCATACATAAGATGCGGAAAGGTATACATGGCCGCTGATATCTTTTACGGAAAGTGTATCGTTCATATAGTTCCGGCTGATATAATCCTTGATCATAAAGATCGTGGAATTTTCCGGCTGGGAATTTTTCGCATCTTCAAAATACTGGGCGGTTTTTTCTTTCAGAGCTTTGTGAAGCTCTTCGTAGGTGAAGGCGTTGTTTAACGTATCTACGATCAGATCCTGCTTTTCATGAAGTTCGGTTTCCAGCTGATTTTTTTTACGGGAAGCCGAAAGTGTATTAAATAGCTGGTAATAAAGATCACGGATCTGGTTAGGCATAAATGTGTGATTGCAGCTATAATACCGGAAAAGCTCATCAAGAAACTGAAAACAGGGTTCTTCTTCTCCGGCCAGGAGATATTTGGAAAAAGTATTTTCCGGTGAATGCAGGGAATCCGGAACCGGTCCCTTCGGTGAAAGCAGGCGGATGGAATTTTCCGTCAGAAATGTTTTTCCGGAAAGAAAAAACAGTTCTGCAGAAGGATCACGGCAGAAGCGTAGGACTGATAAACCCTGAAAATATCCGTTACGGTATTTCCGGCAGCGATCAGATGCTTTCCGCAGGTGTCATATTGTCTGGAAATATAGCTTCCCACTGCGGAAAGGGTAGTCGGGGAAAGGGCATTCCTTCCATATATATGGTGGACCAGATACTGAACTCTTTTTTCCACAAAAAGACATTTCAGATGGTAATGCTCCAGAAAACAGGAAATGTCGTTCTGGAGATCTTCCAGGAAAATACCGGAAGCCTCCACAGATTCATTAAGCTTTACGATCACAGAGGTAAAATTCATGCCGTTCTCAAGAAGCTCCGGCTGCCCCAGTTCCAGACAGAGATCTGCAATTTTGTTGTTATCGGAAGGTGGAAGAGTCAGCTGTTGTGCCAGCCGGGTAGCGATTTCCTGAGAATGGATCGCTTCGCCACGATGGGAGCGGAGCTTTTGTTTGTAAAGAGTCTGCGCTTCCAGAACTGCCGCCTGTACTTCCTCGGGATGCAGAGGCTTTTCGATGTAATTGATGGCTTTTAGTTTGATGGCAGCTTTCAGATACTCTTTGTCAGAATATCCGCTCATAAAGATAGGGATACTGTCCGGCAGGAATTTCTCCAGACGCTCCAGCATGGCAATGCCTGTCATCCGCGGCATCCGTACATCGCAGAGAATGATCTCAGGTTTATACAGTCTGGCCATTTCCAGTCCGTTCACACCATCATCTGCCTGAAGGATCTCGGTGATTCCCAGAGAATCCCAGTCGATAGATGAGATCAGTCCGGTACGCGTAAGTTCTTCGTCATCGACGATCAGTAATTTCATATACAATTCTCCAATCGAGCATAGCTTTATAGCTTCGTAAATCGGACGTTTACAGCTCTGTTTATATTCCCAGAAAACTGTAACGTCAGCGTTATCATTATAGCATAAAGTATATAGAAATACGAGAATGGGACAATGGTTTATGAGTAATATTTTACAGGGAAAAGAAGAATATTTTACCCTTATCCAAAAATATTCCCATTATCAATCTGTGGGCCGGATGATAGAATATAATCAGATTAAAGGAAAGGGAGGAGAAAGAGCCGTGTCAGAATATGTTCTTGAATTAAAAGGTATTACGAAGATATTCCCCGGTGTCAAAGCTCTGAATAATGTACAGTTCCAGCTCAAACCTGGCGAAGTTCATGCGCTGATGGGTGAGAATGGTGCTGGTAAATCTACGTTTATCAAGGTTATTACCGGAGTACATAAGGCAGAAGAGGGTGAGATGTTCTTAAACGGACAGAAGGTTGACTTCAAAGGTCCGAAGGATGCCCAGGAGGCAGGTATCGCTGCCGTATATCAGCACCCTACATCATATCCGCATCTTACAGTAGCCGAAAATATTTTATGGGTCATGAGATCATTAAACATCATATGATCCAGTGGAAAGAGATGAATCAGGAGGCAAACAAGTACCTGAAGGAGCTGGATGCAGACTTTGACGCAACAGCAGAGATGGGTACACTTTCTGTTGCACAGCAGCAGATGGTCGAGATCGCCAAGCACTTTCCACAAATGCGAAGATCATCATTCTGGATGAGCCGACAGCAGCACTTACCAGAAACGAGTCAGAGAAGCTTTACACACTGGTTGACAAGCTGAAAGAGAATGGTGTTTCCATTATCTTTATCTCCCATCGTTTCGAAGATATGTACCGTCTGGCTTCCAGAGTTACCGTATTCCGTGATTCCCAGTACATTGGAACCTATGATGTAGATGGAATCACAAACGCAGATCTGATCAAGGCAATGGTTGGTCGTGAGATTAACGATCTGTTCCCGAAACCGGAAGTGAAGTTTGGAGATGAGATGCTCCGTATCGAACATCTTTCCAGAATAGGATTTTTCAAGGATGTTTCTTTCAATGTACATGCAGGCGAGATCGTAGGTCTTACCGGTCTGGTTGGTGCAGGACGTACAGAGGTTATGGAAGCTGTCTGTGGAATTACCCGTCCGGACGAAGGAAAAGTTTTCCTTGAGGGAAAAGAAATTTATATCAAGACTCCGTCTGATGCAATGGAAAAAGGTATCATCCTTCTTCCAGAGGACAGACAGAAACAGGGTCTGGTTATGAGCTGGGGACTTGGAAGAAACGTAACACTTCCGATCATCAGCAAATATGCAAAATCCGGATTTAACGATGAGAAGGCAGAAAGAGAACTTTCCAAGAAACTTCTTGAGGAAGTAGATACCAAGGCAGTCGATATCTTCCAGCCGGCAAGCTCTCTGTCTGGTGGTAACCAGCAGAAAGTTGTTGTTGCGAAAGCTCTTGCTCAGGAAATGAAAGTAGTTATCATGGATGAGCCGACAAAGGGTGTCGATGTCGGAGCCAAAGCTGAGATTTATGCGATCATGGGAGACCTTGCAAAGAAAGGATATGCAATCATCCTGATCTCTTCCGAGATGCCGGAGATCCTGGGTATGGCGGACCGTATCATTGTTATGTGTAATGGCCGCAAGACAGGAGAACTGAACAGAGGAGAGGCAACACAGGAGGGAATCCTTGAGCTGTCCATGGAAAAGAGCACTGGAAAGGGGACTAAATAATGGAAAAGAAATCTGTCATCAAGAAGATTACAGGCTCCCGAGAGGCTCTGCTGGCAATTATCGTAATCGTGCTGTTTGCAGTTGTCACAGCGATCAGCCCGTCATTCCTTACGCCAAAGTCACTCATGGAGATGCTGAAAAATAATGCAGTAACAATGGTAATGTCACTTGGTATGTTATGTGTCATGCTGGTAGGCGGAATTGATATTTCCATTATGTCAACTCTGGCACTTTCCGGTATGTCCATCGGTATGCTTCTGAAATACGGACATATCACAAGCACATTACTTGCTTTCATCATTGCAATGGCAATCGGTATTGCCTGCGGACTGGTTGTAGGTCTTGTAATTTCAAGAGCAAACGTTCCGCCGATCATTGCAACCATGGGCTTTATGTACATCTACAGAGCAATGGGATATCTTGTTTCTCACGGTGGTGAGTGGGCAAGTGCCGCAGCTCTCGGTGATTTTAAGAATTTTGCCACCACAAATTTCCTTGGAATCAACAAGGTAATCTGGGTGATCATCGTATGCTACGTAGTATTCTTCTTCTTTATGAAATGGACAAGAACCGGTCGTAGGATCTACGCAGTAGGAAGTAACGCAAGTGCAGCACAGGTTTCCGGTATCAATGCAAAGAATATCAACCTTCTTGTATATGTGATCATGGGATTCCTCGCAGGTCTTGGCGGAGCACTTCAGGTATCTGTTTATGCTTCTGCAATGCCTGATATGCAGTACGGTGGTGAGATGGATGTTATCGCAGCCTGCGTTATCGGTGGTGTAAGCATGAGCGGTGGACGTGGAACCGTAGTAGGTGCATTCCTCGGTTCCATTATCCTTGCAACGATCGCAAAAGCTCTTCCGCTTGTAGGTATCAGTTCACTGTGGCAGAACATGATCAAGGGTGTTATCATCCTGGTAGTAGTTGTGATCAACGTTGTTCTGCAGAGAATCGCAGATAAAAACGCATTAAAGGGAAGGGAGATGTAAATCATGGCTGGAAAATCTGGAAGAAGTATTAACAATGTGCCGGAAAATCCGATGAAACACATCATATTCAGTTGGGAAGGCATCCTGGTCATTCTCTTTATCCTGGTAAATATTTTCTGCGCATCATTTTCTGAGTTTTATAATATGAAGAGTGTTCTTCGTCAGATGCCGGTTTACCTTGCAGAGGTATTCATGATGTTTCCAATGGCGTACATCCTGGTATTAGGCGAGATTGATATTTCCGTAGGTGCGATCGTGTGTCTCTCCGCTACCTTAAGCTGTATGGTCTGCAACACAAACGCTCCGTTCATTGTAGTAGTACTTACAGCACTGGTTGTTGGTGCCCTCTGTGGTGCGGTTAACGGATTTATCCTTACCCGTTTCAAGGAGCTGCCTCCAATGATCGTAACACTGGCAACACAGATCATCTTCCGTGGTATCGCTGAGGTAACACTTGGAGCCGGCGGAAGTATTGCGATCACAAAAACAGATGGCTTCCGTGCTATCGGTGGAAAGGTTGGAAATATTCCATATATTCTTTTCCTGGTGCTGATCCTTGGTGTACTTTTTGCGATCTTTCTTGGAAAGAGTACATTTGGACGCCGTACATATGCGATCGGAACAAACCGTGTGGCAGCTTATTACGCAGGTGTTCACGTAGAGAAGATCCGTTTCATCATCTACACAGTTATGGGACTTATGTCCGGACTTTGCGCAGTATTCCTGGTATCCTCTTCCTACGGTGCAAATACAACAACCGGTAACGGATTTGAGATGGATGCCATTGCAATGGCAGTATTCGGAGGTATCTCCTCCACAGGTGGTAAAGGTAACCTGGCCGGCGGTATCATTTCTGCATTCATCATCGTATGCTTACGAGTTGGCCTTGGACAGAAGAACGTAAATGCTCAGGTGATCCTTCTCATCATCGGTGTACTTCTGGTAGCAGCAGTAGCTCTTCCGAATATCATCGGCGATGTGAAAAAAGCAGTCGCAATGAAGAAAAACTAATATCACTTTTGAAACCCATATGATTGTTAGCTGTCTCCATTGGTGTAGCGGAGGCAGCAGCATATAAAAAAATTATATTCTTATAGGGAGGAACAACAATGAAAAAAAAGGTAATTAGCGCAATCCTTTGTGGAGCAATGGTTCTTGGTACAGTTTGCCCGGTTCTTGCAGCAGATGACAAATCCGAAGATACTAAGACAGAAGCAGCAGCTGGCGATTCCGCAAAAGGCAAAAAGATTGCTCTGGTTGGTAAAGCAGCCGGTAACGCATTCTTCGAGATCGCAGCGAAATCTTTCCAGGAGACAGTAGAGGCTGAAGGCGGCGAGGTTCAGGTCGTTTATCCTGAGACAGCTACAGCTGATGCACAGATCAAGGTTCTTGACAACCTGATTTCCCAGGACTTTGATGCAATCTGTATTTCCGCTAACGATGTTAACGCTCTTCAGGCTAAGCTTGAGGAAGCTATGGATGAGGGAATCAAAGTATCTTCTTTCGATTCTGCACCGAACAAAGACAGCCGTGAGATTTTCGTAAACCAGGCTGGTACAAAAGAAGTTGCTCAGGCACTTATGGATGCAGTTCTTGATATTTCCGGTGGTGAGGGACAGTTCGCTATCCTTTCCGCTACATCTCAGTCCGCTAACCAGAACGCATGGATCGATGCAATGAAGACCATCATGGAAGGCGATGACAAATACAGCAAGCTTGAGCTTGTAGACGTTGTATACGGTGATGATGAGCCGCAGAAATCCACAGACCAGACAGCAGCTCTTCTTCAGAACTACAAGGATCTGAAGGTTATCTGCGCACCTACAACAGTTGGTATCGCAGCAGCTGCTAAATATCTTCAGGATAACGGATCTTCCTGCAAGCTGACAGGTCTTGGACTTCCATCCGAGATGCAGGAGTACACAGGTGATGATGATTCTCATTCCTGCCCATACTTCTATCTGTGGGATATGCAGGGCCTTGGAAAACTCAGTGCTTACACAACAATCGCTCTGATCAACGAAGACATCACAGGTGCTAAAGATGACAAATTCACAGCTGGTGACCTTGGTGACTACACAGTAACAGAGGCAGATGACGGCGGTACAGAGGTTGTTCTTGGTGCACCTCTGAAATTCGATACAAGCAACATCGAGGAGATGGCTAAGCTGTACTAATCAATCCTCAGATTGACTGTATAATCATATGATAAATCCTTTCGGGACAAGGCGGAGTCTTCGGACTCCGCCTTGTTTCGTATATTTGAATTTGGTGTATAGAAGGTTTCCGAAAAAATTTCAGTCTTTTGATTCTGGTTGTACTCTTATGGCTGCGGTGTTAAAATGAGGACAGCAGAATAGAAAACCATGAACAGATGAAGGAGCAAAACACATGCAGCAGGCATTACTGGATCAGCTGAGAAAGATCACAGAGGAAGAGAGAAAAATCCTGGATGGAGAAGCAGAGGTGGATAGAGATCTCTACACATCCGGTCGGGACTTTACTGTGGACAGCCGTAAAATGCTGAAAGAAGGCAGGCTGATCGCTGTGCGTACACACACCCGTTTTGTGTATTTTCCGGCTCACAGGCATAATTTTGTGGAAGTGCTGTATGTGTGTGAGGGATCTCTGACTAATATCATTGACGGAAAAAAAGTCATAGTTAACAAAGGCGAGCTGCTTTTTCTCAATCAGTTTACGAAGCATGAGATTCTGAAAGCGGGGCAGAATGATATTGCGATCAATTTTATGGTGCTGCCGGAGTTTTTTGATGTGGCCTATTCCATGGCGGGCAATGACAATATGCTGGCAGATTTTCTGGTGAATGTCCTGCGACAGGATGAAGAGCGTGGGGAATATCTTCATTTTAAGGTTGCGGAAGTGCTGCAGATCCAGAATCTTCTGGAAAATATCATCTATTCTCTTGTAAACGGTGAGGAGAACAGAGAGCGGATCAATCAGACCACAATGGGCTGATATTCATGTATCTGATAGAATCGGTGCAGTATGTGGAGATGCGTCTGCCCAATCAGTACGAAAATATGATCTCTATGACAACACTGGATTATATTGAACAGAAATACCGGACTGCTACGCTGACGGAGCTTTGTGGTCGTCTGCATCTTCCCATGCATGTCCTCAGTAAGATGATCAAGAAAAGCACAGGGTTTAATTTCAAGGAACTTCTTCAGAGAAAACGTCTGAACAAGGCTGTAGAGCTGATGTGTGAAACAGATCTGCCTGTCAGTGACATCATTGCGGCTGTAGGCTATGAAAATAACAGTTATTTTCATCGGGTATTCAAGGAACATTATCACATGACACCACGGGCGTTCCGGGTCAAAAACAGTGAGAAAGAACAGGTGAGGCTGTAACAGCCTCACCTGTTTTTTAAATATCATGGAATTGTCCGATCTTGTTTTTGATCCGCTGCATTTCGTTATCCATATCGATCACAGCGCGGGCGCAGTTCAGCAGCTCATTGCTGACATCCTCATAACCGTCCATTTCTTCGATATTCTGCTTGTAACGCAGCTGATGCTCCAGAGTTGCCCAGAAATCCATACCATTGGTACGGATCTGGATCTCTGCACGCATGGGAGTTTTTCCCTTGGAGAAGAATACGGGGATTTCCACGATCATGTGATAACTGCGGTAGCCGTTTGGCTTTGGATTTTTGATATAGTCCTTTACCTGAATGACGGTAATGTCATCCTGCCTGGTGATCAGGTCTGCAATGGTGTAGATATCATCGATAAAGGCACAGACAACACGGATGCCTGCCACGTCATTCAGCTGATTCTGAATATTCTCCGCAGTAAACTCATAGCCGAGCTTTTTGAGCTTTTTGTAAATGCTTTCCGGCTTTTTGATCCTTGTTTTGATGAAGGAGATCGGGTTACGTTTATATTCCAATGAAAATTCATCGTTGAGGACTTCTAGCTTGGTGCGTACCTCACGGACCGTACATCGATACATCATCATCAGATCATTAAATTTTGCGGAATTTTTGATAAAAACCTGTGGATCGGGGGTATCCAGCCAGGTGTTTGTATTTCTTTCAGCCATAGTGTTTTTCTGGTGAAACTCCTTTCTTATGTGATATTTATAACAATTACTTTTATACAATTATAGAACAAAATGATATTTTTTTCAACTTTTGTATTGACATATCAGAAAAGCTGTGCTATTTTATAAAAAAAATTAATTGAGTAAACCACTAAACCACTAAACCGTTGAAGCGGAGATAAAGATATTCATGCGCGCACAGAGAGTCCGGGAGGGTGAGAGCCGGGTCGAGAGGCAGTTTATCAAATGGACCGCAGAGGGCACAGGGAAAGATATTTTCGGGTATCAAGTATTCTGTGACGTGAGGGCATACGTCAGTTGCCGGGAATATGAAGGTATTCCGCCAAGTGCACGGGTCAGACCGTGAATCAGGGTGGCACCGCGGGTGATTTTGAATTTAGAGCTCGTCCCTGACAGAACCAGATTCTGTCGGAGACGGGCTTTTCTTGATTTCATGAGCAAGCAGCGAATGCAGATCACGAATGTTCCGTCCTCCGGTAAGGAATGAAAAACTCAGGAGGGCCTGTATATGTATCCAACATTAGAAAAAATCAAAGAACTAGCACAGTCAGGCGAATACCGGCGAATCCCTGTATGCAGAGAGCTGTATTCCGACCGCTATACACCTGTAGAAGTCATGAGGACCTTACGCACAGCCAGCAGACATTGCTATCTTCTGGAAAGTGCCAGCCAGACAGAGGTATGGGGACGCTATTCCTTCCTGGGATATGAGCCATCCATGGAGATCACCTGTACAGACGGAAAGCTTCAGATCCGCAGGCTCCATGAGGACGGAACTGAAGAAAAAACCGTACAGCAGGTGAAGCATCCGGGAGATGCTATTCGGGAGATCCTGAAAGAATACAAAAGCCCGGTGCTGGAAAATATGCCGACCTTTACCGGAGGTCTGGTAGGATATTTTTCCTACGATTACATCAAGTACAGCGAGCCGAAGCTGAAGCTTACCGACGAGACAGTACAGGATTTCCGGGACATGGATCTGATGCTTTTTGACCAGGTGATCGCCTTTGACCATTACAGACAGAAGGTGCTTCTGATCACCGGTGTGATGACGGATGATCCGGAAAATTTCTATCAGAAGGCGGAAGCAAAATTAAAAGAGATGGCAGATCTGATCCGAAACGGAAAACAGAAGGAATTTCCGTCTTTGAAACTGAAATCTTCCATTGAGCCGCAGTTCCCGAAAGCAAAATACTGTGAGATGGTTGAGAAAGCGAAGCATTACATCCACGAAGGAGATATTTTCCAGGTGGTGCTCTCCAATCCGATGCGAGCGAAAGCAGAGGGAAGTCTGTTTGATACATACCGTGTTCTCAGGGCTACCAATCCTTCGCCGTATATGTTTTATTTTTCCAGTGATGATATTGAGATTGCAGGAGCTCCCCGGAAACACTTGCCAGGCTTGCAGGAACAGAATTAAGTACCTTCCCGCTTGCAGGAACAAGACCAAGAGGCAAGACAAAAGAAGAAGACCTGGCGCTGGAAAAAGGACTCCTGGCTGATGAGAAGGAACGTGCCGAGCATAACATGCTTGTGGATCTTGGGCGAAATGATATCGGAAAGATCAGTAAGATCCGTACTGTGAACGTAGAAAAATATATGTGCATCGAGCGTTTTTCTCATGTGATGCATATTGGTTCCACAGTTACCGGCCAGATCCGGGATGACAGGGATGCGGTGGATGCAGTGGATGCCATCCTTCCGGCAGGAACACTTTCCGGAGCACCGAAATTCCGTGCCTGCCAGATCATCCAGGAACTGGAACAGAGCAAGCGAGGCATTTACGGCGGTGCTATCGGATATCTGGATTTTGCCGGAAACCTGGATACCTGTATTGCCATTCGCCTGGTTTATAAGAAAAACGGTGAGATCTGTATCCGGTCAGGAGCAGGGATCGTAGCAGACAGTATTCCGGAAAGTGAATTTCAGGAGTGCTGCAACAAGGCAAGAGCCGTTGTACAGGCAATCGAAACTGCACAGGAGGGACTGGAATGATAGTACTGATCGATAATTATGATAGCTTTTCCTACAATGTTTACCAGCTGATCGGTTCTGTGGAGCCGGATATCAAAGTGGTAAGAAATGATGAAGTGACCATCAAAGAGCTGGAGGCCATGAAGCCGGAGGCATTGATCCTTTCTCCTGGTCCGGGAAAACCGGAGGATGCGGGAATCTGTATTGAATCCATAAAATATTTCAAAGACAAGCTGCCGATCCTGGGTATCTGCCTTGGACATCAGTCCATCTGTGAAGCCTTCGGAGGGACAGTATCCTACGCAAAAGAGCTGATGCACGGAAAGCAGAAAGAGATATATAAAGTTGGAAAGAGCCGGATGTTTGAAGGACTTCCGGAAACTTTTCCGGCAGCCAGATATCATTCACTGGCAGCTATCCGGGATACTTTACCGGAGGAACTGGTTGTTACCGCTGAGTCTGAGGACGGAGAGGTGATGGCACTGGAGCATAAAGAATATCCGATATTCGGATTACAGTTCATCCGGAATCCGTTATGACACCGGATGGAAAAACAATGATCGAGAACTTTAGGAAGGTTATCAGAGACAGATAAGGCAGAGAACAGCAATCCATAAAAGATAGAATCGTTACAGAACAGGAGGAAACAACAATGATCAAAGAAGCAATCATCAAGCTTTCAAAAAAAGAAGATCTTACATATGACGAAGCAGAAGCCGTAATGAATGAGATCATGGACGGAGCGGCAACACCGGTACAGATGGCATCCTACCTTACTGCACTTTCCCTAAAAGGAGAGACTATTGATGAGATCACTGCATCAGCAGCCGGAATGCGTGCACACTGCATCAAGCTTCTCCACGATATGAATGTTCTGGAGATCGTAGGAACCGGTGGTGACGGAGCAAACTCCTTTAACATTTCCACGACATCTTCTCTTGTGATCGCAGCAGGTGGCGTTCCGGTAGCAAAACACGGAAACCGTGCAGCATCTTCCAAGAGCGGTGCAGCAGATGTTCTGGAAGCACTTGGCGTAAAGATCACCATCCCGCCGGAAAAAAGTGCAGAGATCCTGAAAAAGATCAACATCTGTTTCCTGTTCGCACAGAATTATCATATTGCCATGAAATATGTGGCACCGATCCGTAAAGAGCTGGGAATCCGCACGGTATTTAATATCCTCGGACCATTAAGCAACCCGGCAGGCGCAAACATGGAGCTGATGGGAGTCTTTGACCAGTCTCTGGTAGAGCCGCTGGCACAGGTTATGATGAAGCTTGGCGTGAACCGCGGAATGGTAGTTTTCGGACAGGATAAGCTGGATGAGATCTCCATGAGCGCACCGACTTCTGTGTGCGAGATCAAGGACGGATGGTTCCAGTCCTATGAGATCACACCGGAGCAGTTCGGCTATACATGCTGCAGCAAAGAAGATTTGGCAGGCGGCACACCGGCAGAGAACGCAGAGATCACAAAAGCCATTGTAAACGGAACCGAAAAAGGCCCGAAGCGTCAGGCGGTCTGCATGAACGCAGGTGCAGCACTTTATATCGCAGGAAAGGCGAAGACTATAGAAGATGGCGTGAAGATGGCTGAAAACCTGATCGACAGTGGTGCAGCTGCTGCTAAGCTTGCGGAATTTATCAAATTAAGTAACGAGATTTGAAAATAATAGCGGCAGAAGAGAAATCGGCAATCCCTATCAGAAGAGATATGAACGGAAACATTAATCTGTCAGGCTTTTTGAAATTGCCGAATGAGTGTTGAAATATCAAGGAGACAAACAAAGAATGAGTGAAAAAAACATTCTGGAAGAAATCGCAGAAAAAACAAGAGAACGTATCCGGAAGGAAAAACTTCAGTTTCCCCTGGATCAGCTGAAAGCTCTGGCTGAAAAAGCACCACAGCAGCCGTCCTTTCTGGAAGCGTTGAAAAAGCCGGGCATGTCCTACATCTGTGAAGTAAAAAAAGCTTCCCCCTCCAAGGGGCTGATCGCACCGGAATTTCCGTATCTGGAAATTGCGAAAGAATACGAGGCAGCAGGTGCATCTGCGATCTCCTGCCTCACAGAGCCATTTTATTTCATGGGAAGTGACACTTATCTCCGTGAGATCACAGAAACAGTGGATATTCCGGTCCTTCGGAAGGACTTCACTGTGGATAAGTACATGATCTATCAGGCAAAAGCATTCGGCGCAGCGGCTGTACTTCTGATCTGTGCTATTTTAAATGACCAGGAACTCCTGGAATACCGAGAGCTTGCAGAAACTCTGGGAATGGATGCACTGATAGAAGCCCACGACGAGGAAGAAGTGGCAAGAGCATTAAAAGCAGGAGCAAAGATCGTCGGAGTCAACAACCGTGATCTGAAACCTTTAAGGTTGATATGAATAACAGTATCCGTCTTCGAAACCTGGCACCGGACAATGTGGTATTTGTGTCTGAGAGCGGAATCAAAAACGCAGGTGATATCGCTATCCTGGAAAGAAACCGGGTAGGTGCAGTCCTGATCGGTGAGACCCTGATGCGAAGCCCGGATAAGAAAGCTGCATTGGAAAATCTGAATGGTAGAGCGCTTGTATAAAGGCCAAACGAAAGAATAGAGCAAATAAGTAACAGAGCTGACCAGCAGCAAATAGTAACGAAACAGGAAGGGGCAGGGTCAGACAGAAAGGGCAGGATTGGCTGAATATGAGAGAACAACCATTGAAACATGGGAGCAGAACCAGGATCAAGATCTGCGGCCTGACCCGCCCGGAAGATATCCAGGCAGTGAACCAGGCTAAACCGGACTTTGCAGGATTCATTGTAGAATTCCCAAAAAGCAGAAGAAACGTTACCGTGGAGCAATTGAAGGCTCTCCGGGAAGAACTGGATGATAGCATTTTGTCGGTAGGCGTATTCGTCAATGCACCGGTGGAGCTTCCCGCACAGCTTTTAAACGAAGGAACCATCGCACTGGCACAGCTTCACGGCCAGGAGGACGAGAATTATATCAGACAGCTTAAGACCATGACAGACCAGCTTCTGATAAAGGCTTTTTCCATAAAAACAGAAGCAGATATAAAGAAAGCGATCCGTTCGGAAGCAGACTATATTCTGCTGGATCAGGGCGCAGGAGGAACAGGAGAAACTTTCGACTGGAGTCTGGTACCGGCGATCAAACGTCCCTGGTTTCTGGCAGGAGGTCTGGGCTGTGAAAATCTGGAATCGGCCATACATCTGCTTCACCCCTGGGCAGTAGATTTAAGCAGCAGTGTAGAAACCGACGGTCACAAAGCCCCGGATAAAATATTAGAAGCAGTATACGCAGTAAGGAACATAAAGGAGGAAATATAACATGTCAAAAGGAAGATTCGGCATCCATGGCGGACAGTACATCCCGGAAACACTGATGAACGCCGTTCTGGAGCTTGAGGAAGCATACAACCATTACAAAAATGACCCGGAATTCAACCGTGAGCTCACAGAGCTTCTCAATGAATACGCAGGAAGACCATCCCGTCTTTACTACGCGGCACATATGACCGAGGACCTTGGCGGAGCCAAGATCTATCTGAAAAGAGAAGACTTAAACCACACAGGAGCCACAAGATCAACAACGTACTTGGTCAGGTGCTCCTGGCAAAAAAAATGGGCAAGACCCGTGTGATCGCTGAGACCGGCGCAGGCCAGCACGGTGTTGCAACTGCAACTGCAGCAGCACTGATGGGAATGGAATGTGAGGTATTCATGGGAAAAGAGGACACCGAGCGTCAGGCTCTGAACGTATATAAAATGCGTCTCCTCGGAGCAAAGGTCCATGCAGTCACAAGCGGAACCGCAACCTTAAAGGATGCCGTTTCCGAGACCATGCGTGAGTGGACAAACCGTATTGCAGATACCCATTATGTACTGGGATCTGTTATGGGCCCGCACCCGTTCCCGACCATCGTACGTGATTTCCAGGCCGTGATCTCCAAGGAGATCAAAGAACAGATGCTGGAAAAAGAGGGCAGACTTCCGGATGTTGTCCTGGCCTGTGTGGGCGGCGGCTCCAATGCTATCGGAACCTTCTACAATTTCATTGAGGACAAAGACGTTCGTCTCATCGGCTGTGAGGCAGCAGGACGTGGCGTGAATACTGCGGAGACTGCTGCAACCATCGCAACCGGTCGTCTCGGAATCTTCCATGGTATGAAATCTTATTTCTGCAGGATGAATACGGACAGATCGCACCGGTATATTCTATCTCCGCAGGTCTTGATTATCCGGGTGTAGGTCCGGAGCATGCACACCTTTATGATATCGGAAGAGCAGAGTACGTTCCTGTTACAGATGACGAAGCAGTAGAGGCTTTTGAATATCTTTCCAGAACAGAAGGAATCATTCCTGCGATCGAAAGTGCCCACGCAGTGCCTATGCGAAAAAGATCGCACCGACACTTGGAAAGGACAAGATCATGGTAGTTACCATTTCAGGACGTGGAGATAAGGACTGTGCGGCAATTGCCCGCTACAGAGGGGAGGATATTCATGAATAAGAGAATTACAGAAGCATTTGCAAACGGAAAAGCATTTATTCCTTTTTTAACCTGCGGAGATCCGTCTCTGAAGGTAACAGAGCAGCTGGTTTATGCAATGGAAGAAGCAGGAGCAGATCTGATCGAGCTTGGGATCCCGTTCTCAGATCCTACCGCAGAGGGACCTGTGATCCAGGAAGCCAATGTCCGGGCACTTGCAGGCGGCGTGACTACAGATAAAGTTTTTGCAATGGTAGAAAAAATCCGTAAAAACACAAAAATCCCAATGGTATTCATGACCTACGCAAACGTAGTATTTTCTTACGGAACAGAGCGTTTTATCAAGAAAGCAGCGGAAGTTGGAATGGATGGACTGATTCTTCCGGATGTTCCGTTTGAGGAAAAAGAAGAGTTTGATGTTGTGTGCAAACAGTACGGCCTTGACCTGATCTCCCTGATCGCACCGACCTCCCATGAGCGGATCGCCATGATCGCAAAAGAGGCGGAAGGCTTTGTTTACTGCGTATCTTCCCTTGGTGTAACAGGAATGCGTACCAGCATTACCACAGATATCGGAGCTATGGTGAAATTAGTAAAAGCCCAGAAAGACATTCCATGTGCAGTAGGATTCGGAATCTCCACACCGGAGCAGGCAAAAAAAATGGCAGATCAGTCAGACGGTGCCATTGTAGGATCTGCGATCGTGAAGCTCTGTGGTGCCTACGGCAAAGACTGCGTGCCGAAGGTGAAGGCTTATGTGAAAGAGATGAAGGATGCGATCAGATAAGTTCCCGGCTGAAATCGCAACACAGATCACAAAGTGTAATAAAAATCTGCTTTATCCCAAAGAAAGGGTAAAGCAGATTTTTCTGCTCTGAACAGAGGCCGGAAAAAATTGCAGGAAATATCTACTTGACAGTCAGAGACAAATGATAGATGATATAAAAAAAAGGTGAGGAGGAAATTGGGGATGAATCGGGAAGAAGCAAAGAAGAAAGCAGAAGCGCTGGTTGCCAGGATGACTCTGGAGGAAAAAGCCAGTCAGTTAAGGTACGATGCACCTGCAATAAAAAGATTGGGAATTCCGGCGTATAACTGGTGGAATGAGGGACTTCACGGTGTTGCCAGAGCAGGGCAGGCAACGGTTTTTCCACAGGCGATCGGAATGGCGGCAGCTTTTGACCGGAAAAGTGTGGCAGAGATGGCCGGTATCGTGGCAACAGAGGGCAGAGCAAAGTATAATGCATATTCCGTAAACGGTGACAGAGATATTTATAAGGGATTGACGTTCTGGTCTCCTAATGTCAATATTTTCCGTGATCCACGATGGGGTAGAGGCCATGAAACTTATGGGGAAGATCCGTATCTTACAAAAGAACTTGGAGTTTCCTTTGTAAAAGCACTTCAGGGAAATGGGGATACAATGAAGCAGCAGCCTGTGCCAAACATTTTGCAGTACATTCCGGGCCGGAGGCACTCCGTCATGAATTTGATGCGGAAGCATCCGCAAAAGATATGGAAGAAACGTATCTGCCGGCATTCGAAGGTCTGGTAAAAGAAGCGAAAGTAGAAGCGGTTATGGGAGCTTATAACCGGACAAACGGGGAACCCTGCTGCGGAAGTCCCACATTACAGAAAAAACTCAGAGGCGAATGGAAATTTCAGGGGCATTTTGTATCAGACTGCTGGGCGATCCGTGATTTTCATGAACACCATATGGTAACGGATACAGCCGTTGAATCTGCAGCACTGGCGATTAATAATGGCTGTGACCTGAATTGTGGAAATACCTATCTTCACATTATGAAGGCATACGAAAAGGGGCTTGTCACAGAAGAAACCATAACCCGGGCAGCAGTGCGGCTTTTTACCACAAGGTATCTGTTGGGGTTGTTTGATGGAAGCGAATATGACAATATCTCCTATCTGGAGGTGGAATCTCCCAGGCATCTGGATGCAGCGGAGAAAGCAGCGGAAAAAAGTTTTGTTCTGCTGAAAAATAACGGGATTCTTCCGCTTGATAAAGAAAAACTGAAAACAATAGGGATCATCGGACCAAATGCGGACAGCAGACAGGCGCTGATTGGCAATTATCACGGGACAGCTTCCAGGTATATTACCATACAGGAAGGCATCCAGGATTATGTGGGAGACGATGTAAGGATCCTTACTTCCAGAGGCTGTGATCTGTTCCGAGACCGGACGGAGCACCTTGCGTTTACCAGAGATCGTATTGCGGAAGCCAAGGTGGTTGCGGAAAACAGCGATGTGGTGATCTTATGTATGGGACTGGATGAGACACTGGAAGGAGAAGAGGGAGACACCGGAAACAGCTATGTATCGGGAGATAAAGAAGATATTGAACTTCCCGGAGTACAGCGAGAACTGATGGAAGCAATCGCAGACACCGGAAAACCGGCAGTATTCTGTCTGCTGGCAGGAAGTGACCTTGATCTGAAATATGCGGCAGAGAAATTTGATGCGTCATGATGCTGTGGTACCCTGGATGCCAGGGCGGGAAGGCAGCGGCAAAGGTACTGTTTGGAGAAATCTCGCCATCAGGAAAACTTCCGGTGACCTTTTATGAAAGCCTGGAAGAACTTCCGGATTTTACCGATTATTCCATGAAAGGCAGAACATATCGTTATATGGAACGAAAAGCACAGTTTCCTTTTGGATATGGTCTGACGTACAGTAAGGTGGCAGTAGATAAAGCAGAGGTCAAAACATGTGGACAGAAGATAAACGTGGAGGTAGAAGTGCAGAATAACGGCGCATATGATACAGAGGATGTTGTTCAGATCTACGTAAAAAATATCGACAGCAAAAATGCCATTCCCAATCCGATGCTGGCCGGTTTTCAGCGGATATTCCTGAAGGCGGGAGAATGCCGAAAAATAGAAATCCCAATATGGGAAAAAGCATTCACCGTAGTAGATGAAACAGGAAAACGGATGGAAGAAGGAAAGAAATTTGAAATTTATGCAGGCTGCAGCCAGCCGGATGAAAAAAGCAAAGAACTGACCGGGATCATGCCGGTAAAGATCATCTGGGAAAAATAATAAGAAAATCTAAAGTAACAGGAGGGCGATACATCAGGCAGCGCCCTCCCTTCATATCTAACGCATAAACAACCGTACCATTTTCTCATAAATCTTCCGATATTTCTGATACCGCATAGGAAGATCGATCCAGGTCTTTTTATCTACAATACTCTTATAATGAGAGAATGTCCGGAAGCCGTCGATGCCATGATAGGAGCCCATGCCGCTTTCACCAAAGCCGCCGAAGCCCATATTGCTGGTTGCCAGATGTATGAGGACATCGTTGATACAGCCACCGCCGAAACCACATCGGGAAGTAACTTCCCGGGCATTTTTTTCATCTTCGGTGAAGATATAAAGAGCCAGCGGATGCGCCATGGAATTGATCTTTGTTACGGCACCTCCGAGAGAGTCATAGGTGAGGACCGGAAGTACCGGACCGAAGATTTCCTGCTGCATGACTGGATCTTCGAAGGTTACGTTATCAAGAATCGTCGGCTCGATCTGAAGTGTTTCACGGTTGGAACCACCGCCGCAGACAGTTTTGGAAGGATCGATCAGACTGTTGATACGGTCGAAATGCTTTTCGTTGATGATCTTTCCATAATTCCGGTTCTTCAGTGCTTCTTTTCCATACTGGCGTGTGATCTGTCTGCGAAGCTCTGCGACCAGGGCTTCTTTGATCTCCGGATCACAGTAGATGTAGTCCGGAGCCACGCAGGTCTGGCCACAGTTCAGGAACTTGCCGAATACGATACGTTTTGCCGCAAGGCGGAGATTGGCTGTTTTGTCCACGATGCAGGGACTTTTTCCACCCAGCTCCAGAGTGACTGGTGTGAGGTGTTCGGAAGCCTTTCTCATGACCTCTTTTCCCACAGACTGGCTTCCCGTGAAGAAGATGTAATCAAAGTGCAGACTGAGAAGATGTGTGTTTTCCGCACGTCCGCCTGTGACAGTTGCAACGTATTTTTCATCGAAACATTCATGGATGAGAAGACGGATCACTTCGCTTGTTGCCGGTGAGTAGGCACTTGGTTTCAGGATGACTGTGTTTCCGGCTGCAATGGCGTCTACCAGTGGTTCTATGGTGAGAAGAAACGGATAGTTCCACGGACTCATAATGAGAACCACACCGTAGGGGGATGGTTTGCGGAAACTGCGGGAATGGAACTGTGCCAGTGGAGTTGGAACGGTCTGTTCTTTTGCGTAGGAGCGGATATTTTTCAGCATATGTGTGATCTCGGAGAGCACCAGTCCGGTCTCACACATATAGCTTTCGAAATTACTTTTTCCCAGATCCTTTTTCAGCGCGGCGTGGATCTGATCTTCGTGTTTCCGGATGGAAGCGCGGAGACGTTTCAGGGCGCTGATGCGAAAATCAAGGTCAAGAGTTGCGCCGGAGTAGAAGTACTGGCGCTGTTTATCTAAAAGCTGGTTGATCTGTTCTTTTTCCATGGAATTGTAGTCCTTTCTGAAAAAACTGTATTCGAAATATCGAAAAAATCTTTCTATGCCAATGGCTGTTTTAGCAATTGCCTGCCGGAGGCATCAGTCTGTAATACAGTGTTTCAAGTTCGCCGGCATCCATCAGTACAGGAACCGGGTACAGAGGATTGGCTTCTTTATCTGCGTAATGGGCAAGCTCCGGGATGTCTGTTTCCTGGATTTCCGGAATATAGTCTCCGATGCTAAAGCGTTTTTTTCATATCTTTTATTGCATCAATAAACATCCGGGCAGCAGTTTTATCGTCCTCATGTTTATCGCAGAGACCGGCAGTTACGGCAAGGTTGCGGAGTTTGTGAGTGATGGAATCTCCGTATGTTTCCAGTACCATAGGAAGGATCACTGCATTGGCAAGCCCATGTGGAACATTATATTTTCCGCCGAGGGAATGTGCAATTGCGTGGACATATCCAACGTAGGATTTGGTGAAGGCACAGCCTGCGAAATAGGAGGCGCGGAGCATATTTCGTCTTGCTTCAATATTATTGCCGTCTGTGTAGGCGGTATCCAGATTTTCAAAGATCAGTCTGACAGCATCCAGGGCATTTTTTCTTGTGCCAGGTGTAGTGGAATTTCCAATGTAGGCTTCCACTGCGTGAGTCAGGGCATCCATGCCGGTGGTAGCTGTGATAAACGGCGGAAGGCTTAAAGTCACTTTCGGGTCAAGGACTGCGTAGCGTGGGATCAGCGGAAAATCGTTGATGGCATATTTGTGCCGTGTTTCTGCATCGGTAATGACAGCAGCAAGTGTTGTTTCACTTCCTGTTCCTGCAGTCGTGGGGATGGCGATGAGAAGAGGAAGCTTTTTGTGGATCTTCAGGATTCCCTTCATCTGAGCAAGAGACTGGTGTGGCTTGGCAATGCGGCTGCTGTGGCTTTTGCACAGTCCATACTGGAACCTCCGCCGAAGCCGATGATCGCCTGGCAGTCATTGTCCAGATACATGTGAAGGGCTTCGTCCACATTGACGGTTGTTGGATTGGCAACGGTTTTGTCGTAGATGTGGTAAGAGATGCAGCTTCGCTTCAGTGTCTGCTCCAGTCTTTCTGTAAGGCCAAGGCTTCGGATTCCTGCATCTGTGATGATGAGTACATTGTTATAGTTTCTTTTTTCCAGAACTTCCGGAATCCCTTTGACACTTCCGATGATCTTCGGATTGCGGTAAGGAAGCAGTGGAAGGGCGAATTTAAAGACATTCTGGAAAACCCGGCAGTAAGCTTTTTTTAATGGATTCATGGTAGTTTTCGTTCCTTTTAAAGTCAAATTATTTTATTCTAAATATTATATATAGCAGTTGGAAGGGGAATAGTCAAGGTTGCCGTTTATGGAAGTGCATCGCGAAGCGTGTTGTTGAGAACAGAGTAACCGTAACGTCATAAAAAAGAAAACAGGAAAATATAATATTGTCATGGTTGTAAATATCCTTTACACTAAGGGAGTCAAACAGAATTATTATGCAAGGATTGTATATCCAGCGTAAGGCAAATGTTCGCAGGATAGATATTGATCACGGAGGAAATCATGCCAGAAACAGACACATCCGCAAAAAATCCTCTTCATGTATCCGAAGTGGATGATAATTTAAAAGAATTAAGCCCTCACGGTTCCTTTGAGCTGCCGGTGGAAACCTATATGGCGAACTGTGAGATCTTTCATGCACTGTATGACCACTGGCACAGTGAGATGGAGATCATGTATATTGAAAAAGGCAGTGGCTTTGCCAGACTGAACCGGGAGAGCATCCGCCTGAAAAAGGGGGATATCCTGATCGTGAACTGCGGAGTTCTCCATAGTATGCGCACGGATCTTAAGAAGCCTCTTTATTATAAGAGTGTGGTTTTCAGCCTGGGCTTCCTTGCAGGTCAGCCGGGAGATATCTGCCAGGAATGTGTGGTATCACCATTAATAGAAAACAAGGCAGAATTCTGCCATCATATAGAAGAAGGAGATTCCGGATATGAGAAGCTACGGGAAATTTTTCTGGAGATCCATGACTGTCATACGGAGAAGAAGCCATATTTCTATGTGAAGCTGAAAATGCTGTTCTTTGATTTCTTTTATGAGATGCTGACGAAGCATTATATTATCCCGGTAAGCACAGAGCAGAACAAGAGCCTTGCGGCAGTAAAGGAAGTGCTGGATCATATCAGCCTTCACTACCAGGAGAATCTTACCGTTTCAGAGCTTTCCGGACTTTCCAATTACAGTGAGTATTATTTTATGAAGCTTTTCCGCCAGTATACGGGAAAAACCCTGGTGGAATACATCAATGACTTCCGTATGGAGAAGGCGAAGTATCTTCTTACGCATTCCGATGCACCTGTGACGGAGATCGCCATGCAGGTGGGATTTAACAGTACAAGTTATTTTATAAAGAAATTTCAGCAGTCCAATAAGGTTTCACCGCATAAGTACAGGAAGAGTATGAGACAGATCTGAGAAATCTCCCGAAGCAACCGCATATGTATCGGTTATGTTTTTATGCAGAGCTACAGTAAAAAGTGAAAAACAGTCTGACAAATATCTTGCATATCATGACAGGATTGTTATATTTTTGAAAAGAAATGCGTGATATCCTAATATCATCAAAAACAAAGCAAACAACCTTGTAAAAACATATTTCATCCCATCAAGATCCATGAAAGGAGATCAAAATGGAAACATTAAGCAAAGTATTTGAAGACAAATATAACAAAAATGTAAAAGATTGTACAAACGAGGAAATCTATCACGGACTTCTCTCCTGGACAAAGGAGCAGCTGAAGGGCCGCGGCTACCAGGAAGGAAAAAAGAAAATTTATTATATTTCCGCAGAGTTCCTTATCGGTAAGCTTCTTTCCAACAACCTGATCAATCTGGGCGTTTATGATGAAGTTGCGAAATATCTTAAAGAAAACGGAAAAGAGCTTTCCATGATCGAGGAGATCGAGCCGGAGCCATCTCTTGGAAACGGCGGACTTGGCCGTCTGGCAGCATGTTTCCTGGATTCCATTGCAACTCTGGGACTTCCGGGAGAAGGAATCGGACTTAATTATCACCTCGGACTTTTCAAACAGGAGTTTAAGGATCATCTTCAGTTTGAGACACCGAATCCTTGGATCCAGCCGGAGAGCTGGCTTACAGATGCAGGCGTTTCCTATTATGTCCCATTTAAGGGCTTTATGCTGAAATCCACACTGTATGATATTGATGTTGCAGGCTATGAGAACAAAGCAATCAAGCTTCGCCTTTTTGATATTGATATTGCAGACGAGAGCATTGTGGGCGAGGGAATCTCCTTTGATAAGAAGGATCTGCTCCACAATCTGACACTGTTCCTTTATCCGGATGACAGCGATGATGCAGGAAGAAAGCTTCGTATCTATCAGCAGTACTTCATGGTAAGCAATGCGGCACAGCTGATCCTGGATGAGGCAACAGCAAAAGGCTGCAATCTTCATGACCTTGCCGATTACGCAGTGATCCAGATCAACGATACACATCCGAGTATGGTAATTCCGGAGCTTATCCGTCTCCTTACAGAGCGTGGAATCGAGTTCGAGGAGGCATGCGAGATCGTATCTCATGTATGCGCTTATACCAACCATACCATTCTTGCAGAGGCACTTGAGAAATGGCCGATCTCCTATCTTGAGGAGGTTGTTCCGGATCTGATGCCGATCATCCGCAAGCTGGACGAGCGTATCAAAGCAAAATATCCGCAGGAAAATCTTGCCATCATCGACAAGAACGACCTGGTACACATGGCACATATGGACATCCACTACGGATTTTCCATCAACGGTGTTGCATCCCTTCATACCGATATCCTGAAGGAGACAGAGCTTCATCAGTTTTATGAGATCTATCCGGAGAAATTCAATAACAAGACAAACGGAATTACCTTCCGCAGATGGCTCCTTCACTGCAACCATCCGCTGACAGAGTACATCACATCCATGATCGGTGACGGCTTCCGCAAGGATTCCTTTGAGCTTGACAAGATGCTTGGCTTCAAGGGAAATCAGGACGTTCTTGCAAATATCCTTAAGATCAAGCAGGATGCAAAGAAGAGATGTGCGGAGTTTATCAAAGCCAACACAGGTGAAGAGATCAATACACACAGTGTTTATGATATCCAGATCAAACGTCTTCATGAGTACAAACGTCAGCAGCTGAATGCACTTTACATCATTGACCGTTACCTGAAGATCAAGGCAGGCGAGAAGCCGCAGCGCCCGGTAACCTTTATCTTCGGTGCAAAGGCAGCTCCTGCATACGTTATCGCAAAGGATATTATCCACCTGCTTCTCTGCTTACAGGAGCTTATCAACAATGATCCGGAGGTTTCCCCGTACATGAAAGTTGTTATGGTGGAAAACTACAACGTAAGTGCAGCAGAGAAGCTGATCCCTGCCTGCGATATCTCCGAGCAGATCTCTCTTGCTTCCAAGGAGGCCAGCGGAACAGGAAACATGAAGTTCATGCTCAACGGTGCTGTAACACTGGGAACCATGGATGGTGCAAATGTGGAGATCAGCCAGCTGGTAGGCAAGGATAATATCTATATCTTCGGAGAGTCCAGTGAGCAGGTTATCGAACACTATGAAAAGGCTGACTACTGCTCCAGAGATTTTTATGAGAAAGACGAGCGCATCCGTCGTGCAGTAGACTTTATCGTAGGAAACGAGCTTCTTTCTATTGGAAGTGAGGAGCATTTAAGAAGACTGCATCATGAGATCATAAGCAAAGACTGGTTCATGACTCTTCTTGACTTCGAGGATTATGCGAAGGTGAAAGATCAGCACTGCTCGATTATGAGGACAGAACCGCATGGGCAGAGAAAATGCTTGTAAATATCGGAAAAGCAGGATACTTCTCTTCAGACAGAACCATCGAAGAGTACAACAGAGATATCTGGCATCTGACACCGGAGAAATAAAACGGTTTTAGGCAGATTGCTCCGGCTCGGAAGAAAAATAGAAAAATAGAAAATAAAAACGCCGGCATTCATTGGAATATGTACTGGGGCTGAGATGTCAGAGATGATCTGGCAGCCTGGACAGGACATGGTACAGATGAATGGCCGGTGTTTTTTTGTGAAATTGGTTGCGAAAAATTGTTTACGGAATCAGGCAAGCGATACTTCAGGCTTTTCCATGCTTAAATGCCATCATCATCTCCTTGGTAAGGCTGATATTATCTCCTTCATCCGGAATGTCTTCCCGGTTGAACCAGGAGGCCATGGAAAGCTCATCGTGGTCTACAGTCAGAGTGTCGTCGCCATCCAGATCACAGTAGAAGCCAAACAGAAGTGTTCCGGAGAAGGACCATGGCTGGCTCTTGTAGTAGCGGAGATTTTTGACCTTTACGCCGATCTCTTCCATAACTTCACGGTGAACGGTCTCCTCGATGGTCTCACCAATCTCGGCAAAACCTGCGATCATGGCGTAGCGGGTGTGATTTCGGCCCTCATATTTGGAGAGAATCAGCTTGTCACCGTTGGTAACGCCTACGATCACAGCCGGAGAAAGCACCGGATATTCACCGTTTCCACAGGCAGGGCAGATCATCTTGCGCTCATGTTTATCATGTACCATCGGTTTGCCGCAGCAGCCGCAGAAACGGCGCTTGCTGTACCACTGAAAGAGCTGATATCCGGTGATTCCTGCGAAAGCCAGATACTGTGGCTCCGCTGTGCGGAGAACTCTTGTGATCTCAAACTGATAACCAGGAAGGAGACTGGTGTCAAGATCCGGGATCAGATAAAAATGCTCTTCGTCAATGGAGAAGAGATAGATATAATTCTCATAGAGATTTTCAACTTTTCCTTCCAGCTCTCCAAAGCTTGGAAGAGTCATAGTCTCGCCATCTTTTTTCATAAGGATCTTTCCTTCTTCATAGGCGAGGATGTGGCTTTCTTTATCCGGGGCCACAGGTTTGTACTCATTGTGATAGGTATGTGGTGCGATATCCTGGATCATGATCGATAATTCCTTTCCGAATTTATTGTTTTACAGTGTTTGCTGAGAAGTTTTGCCATATAAAATACAGCACGCTTTCTACAGTATAAGCTTACCTTAAGAAAAAGGCAACTCCAGCAATAACAAAAAAAGTTGTATGAGTCAGAAAATCAGTGTAAGATAAATGTATTATATTGTGCAGAAGATGTGAAAGATCTGAAAATTTTTCTGCACAGAAGGAGAAGATCATGCCAACAACAGAAAAGCCGGGACTGACCCGGGATGCCATTAAATATCTGGCAATTTTTACCATGCTTCTGAATCATATCGCCAACGTGCTTCTGCCGGAAAACACGATCCTGTGGGAAGTGTTTATAGACATTGGCTACTTCACAGCCATTACCATGTGCTATTTTCTTGTGGAAGGTTTTTACTATACACATTCCAAGAGAAAATACGGTGAAAGGCTTCTGATCTTTGCCGGAATCTCCCAGGTTCCCTATATGATAGCCTTTGGGAATTCACAGCTGAATATGATCTTTACTCTGTTTATCTGTTTTATGATCCTGGTTGTTCAGGAAAGGATGATGGCAAGTAAATGGAGAATTCCACTTCTGATCCTGCTCCTTTTACTATCCGTTTATTCGGACTGGGCGATCCTGGCACCGGTTTTTACCATCTGGTTCCATGAGAGCTGGGGGAACAGGAAGAGGATGATAACAGCGTACGGAGTCGGTGCTGCCCTTTTTGTGCTGTTTAACTACAGCTCCTACGTGGAAAAAAATGGCAGCCGGACCGGCAATGCTCCATGCTCTGTTTTCGGCAGCAGGATCGTGGCATCAGGAATCATCATCCTGTGCTTCTATAATGGCAAAA